>Ga0209795_10000046_pt1 | contig 123470 bp, 138 predicted proteins | sample AgamicOrMarz_FD_187166 | JGI IMG/M metagenome (GOLD analysis project Ga0209795, IMG submission 187166) | Agave microbial communities from Guanajuato, Mexico - Or.Ma.rz (SPAdes) (version 2) | ecosystem: Host-associated > Plants > Phyllosphere > Phylloplane/Leaf | place: Guanajuato, Mexico... | reverse complement strand
GCCCGGTGCCCGGTAACTCTCTATATCTATGACGTGACGGACGGCACGACCGCGCAACACTTTAGCTTAACGGGGCAGCGGCTCTTAGAATCCGACAGCGAAGCGGATTAATGAGTTCACGGCCTAGTTATTCTAAGTCAGCGCAACGGCTCCGAACCTGTTGTGTAATCGCCTGTATGAGGTCAAGCGGATTTTAGACGATATATTTCGTTGCCGTGCTGCAAGCTTATGCATCACAGCTTTTTTCACGTTTATTGGATTCGCATCGCTATTAAATTCGTCCGGCGCCGTGGGCACGGTTTGCTCCGCGGTCGACATACGTTCGCCGCATGATGGGTTTTCGAAGGGCGGGTCTTCCTGTGTTCAAGACGCAGTCTACATGAGCTGCCACCGATTCGACGGAACGACCCAACCCACGTCCACAGCAGGGACGCCCAGTATCTCAATTGGGTTGAGGCACTGAGGCAGGTAGGCCGGCTTTTCGCCTATGCGGTAGCACCGGCCAATGGATGGAACGCTTCTCGGGTTTTGAGCATCCTATGCATGATGACAGCAAGTTTTCGCGCAACAGCAACCGCGGCACGTTTGAAGCCCAGCCGCTCACGCAGTTTAAGCCCCCAGGACTTTAACGTTGTTGGAGAGTTTTTTGTAGGCGCCGCGATGCCGTTCATCCTTGGTCGAATCTGCAAGAAGGTCGCGGTGGAGCTGACGGATATGGTTCTCAGTGAACGAGATTGCGTCGTAAGCACTGAAGATTGTCTCCATCACTTCCGCGTAGCCGGCAACCTCTTGTTCGTCGCGCGTCGTAAAGGACCCCAGGCGAATGTTTGCAAGCAACCTTTCGACCTCTCGATCGGTGAGGCGCGCTCCTTCGATACGTGTGGAGGAACCGACACTCTCAATTGTCGCGACGCGCCGGAGGCTGGATAACCGCTCTGGCGCGATCCGGCCGATCGCGCGCCAAGCGCTTTTAATTCGTCGATTTCGGCAATCAAGGAGAGGATTTCGGGGGTGATGCGGACGGTCGTAGTATTTAGAGTTTCCGTTCTTTCATCCGTTTCCATCCAATTTCGATCAGGCGCTTGGTCCATCTAGCCGCTGGTTGTGATTCAGACGGTTCGCAAGTCTACAATAGAGCGGATCCAGACTTCGGCAGCCAGACAAAAGAAGATGTTTGAGAATGGTTGCCGCCAGAAGCTGAAACCGTCTTTAGAATTCACAGGGATTGAGATGGCGACCAAGAACTGGGGTTTAAGTCCCTGACTTTCTTGAAAAATCGGGAATGGAAGCGAAGCAAGATCAGGTTTCAGGTCCGGATACCTTCAAGGCGAAGTATCGCGCGTTGAGCTCTCGCGGGGTGGTCTCTCCATCCCCCGATTGAATGCGAGCTGGTCCAAAGCATCGGAATTTGCTCGACCCCAGCCATAGAGTAGCTCCAGCGGCTCCACAAATCGCTTACCTAGTGGGCTCAGCGTATAATCGACTGCCGGCGGCACTGTCCCGTAAACGCGCCGTGTTACCAGCCCGTCCGCTTCCATGTCGCGCAGCGTTTGCGTGAGCATCTTCTTCGATATCCCTGGAAGGCTACGCTGGAGTACGCCAGTGCGGGCGCGGCCCCCGTGTCTCGTATCGAGCACATGCAGGATCATGCTTGTCCATTTGCTCGAGAAAATTTCAAGCACACGGCGGGGGGCGCAGTCCTCGCGCCATTCGCTGTCCGGTGATCCTGCCCGCATAGTGGTTACCTCTGGGTGTCTATGTCCCGTTAGGGTGCCTTCTAGCGCATCTCGGCCTCTCAGCCTAGATCAGAGGCTGACGCAAAGGAGCAAACATGACGAAGAAAGCACTGATCGTTGGCGCGAGCGGTATTATCGGCAGCGCAACGGCGGATGTCCTGCACAATGACGGCTGGAAGGTTTGGGGTCTGGCTCGCAAGCCATCGCAGCAAGGGAATGCAGTTCCTGTCCCAGCAGATCTTCTGGATTCCGCTGGCTTGGTAAATGCGCTCGCTGGCCTCGATCCGACACACGTTTTTATCTCAAGCTGGCTGCGGCAGCCAACTGAGGCGGAAAACATCCGCGTCAATTCGGCGATGGTGCGAAACCTCCTCGATGCCCTGCGCCCCGTAGGATCAGTCCGCCACGTCGCGCTCGTCACCGGTCTGAAGCACTATCTCGGCCCATTCGAAGCTTACGGAAAAGGCGCGCTGCCGCAAACGCCATTTCGGGAAGAGCAGGGCAGGCTCGACGTCGACAATTTTTACTACGCCCAGGAAGACGAGGTTTTTGCTGCGGCCGAGAAGGATGGTTTCAACTGGAGTATCCATCGCCCCCATACGGTCGTTGGCAAAGCGGTTGGCAATGCCATGAACATGGGCACCACGTTGGCCGTCTACGCAACGATCTGCAAAGAGACAGGCCGGCCGTTCCGTTTCCCGGGAGTGGCAGCCCAATGGGACAGTCTTACCGACATGACAGACGCACGTCTGCTGGGTCGACATATGCTCTGGGCATCAACGACGTCGGATGCGACCAACAAGGACTTCAATGTCGTAAACGGCGATGTTTTTCGGTGGAGCTGGATGTGGACGCGGATCGCGAAGTGGTTCGGAATCGAGCCTATAGCATTCGATGGACAGATAAGACCATTGCAGGAGCAAATGGCCAATGACTCCGAAATCTGGCGCGATATCGCCGGCCGGTATGAGCTGGTGGAAAGCGATCTGTCCCGCCTAACCTCTCCCTGGCATACAGATGCGGACCTCGGGCGACCGATCGAGGTGTTGACGGATATGTCGAGGAGTCGGAAACTAGGCTTTCTCGATTACCAGGCAACAGACGACGCGTTTTTTGATCTGTTCGAGCGGCTGCGTTTTGATCGCATTATTCCGTAACGCAGGCGTAACGGGATAGTACACCCACTTGTCAGGCGAGGGCGTCCTATCCTCGTCGTGTTGGATTGGCAGTAGGCCTACCTACGATCGCCTGCAATCTCCGCTATCCGAAGGATGGCTGTTACTGCTACTATAAGGTAACTTCCTAGTCGAAGTCGCCTATCGTGCCTGATCGGAAGACGATTTCAGAATCACCTTCCTCTCCGACGACCGGATCTCCCTCCCGGTTCCAAAGGACGACGCCGGCATGCCGAGCAGCCAGATCCTCTGCTTCCTCAATAGCAAGCCAATCGGCGATACTAGCCATGCCGTTTCCTTTCGTCCGCAGTCGCAGGCGGACGCTGGAGGTTCAACATTGGTTTTCTCGTGGGGTCGTCAAGGCGCCAGACATTCGTCGCAAATGCCGCAGCCATCTTCGTCCATCATCGAGCGTAGGCGCTGGCGACAACAACAAGCGCAGATGGACGTTTCGCCTTCAGTGGTTTGCTCCGGCGCTAGGATTTCCAAGTCTGCGTCTGAATACGTGTGAATTGCTGAGCCGTCCATCTCGATGCTCCCAAGTCGAGGATTGAGCATCGAAATAGGATGAGATTTGCGACGAACAAGAGCCGTCAAATTCACTGGAAAAATTTTCCGATGAGGTCTTGAACGGAGAAATCCGAGAAACCAAATCGTTCGGCACCGACGGCCCAATGAGGGAGTCGGTTGACCAAGGAAGCGGACACATCGCCTCCTTCCATGTTGCTTTGCGGAGGATATGGTTATGAGAACTGAGCTTGATTTTGCACCGCTGTACCGCTCGAGCATTGGCTTCGACCGTGTGTTCAACCTGCTGAGCAATGGGCAGCGCCTCAATGCTATCGATACCTGGCCTGCCTACGACATCGTCAAGACCGGAGAAGACGACTATCGCATCACAATGGCCGTGGCCGGCTTTGGCGAGGGCGATCTGGATATCACCCAGGAGCGCAACGTCATGGTGATCAAAGGCGGCAAAGCTGAAGAGCTCCAGGGCGAATATCTGCACCGCGGCATTGCCGGTCGCTCGTTCGAGCGTAAGTTTGAGCTTGCGGATCACGTAAGGGTAGACGGTGCTGATCTCAGGCACGGCCTGCTGACGATTACTTTGAAGCGCGAGGTGCCGGAAGCTATGAAGCCCCGTAAGATCGAGATCGGTGTTGCACCGTCTAACGAACGGCTTCGCTTGGAAACTGACCGTCAAGTTGCCTGAACGAGAAGGCGGCAGCCCGCGGGGGCATTCGGTTGATAGGCCTCTGATCGTGATCGGGTCACATCCGACCGAAGGTCTCGTATAACCTACAGCTCGGCCGGCCTCATCGGGGCCGGCTTCCCCTTTCATGCAGAGCAAAGAAGGAGGTTCCGATGTTACTCGCTCTGTTCGATAAACCGCTCTATGCGCAGCGTCGGTATTTCGTGCAAGAAATCACCGGGCTGGATGATGTGTTCGATTTCCTCGACGAGTGGCCACACGAGAAGCGCAACCTCGCTTATGACACGCTTGTCCGTTATTGCCGCGAGGCGGCAAACGGTCGCTGGCCAATCGACGCGGTTCGCGAGAACTTTCGAGTGTTTCTTAAGCAGAATGGCAAACTTGCCGAACTCGAGGACGTCCCACCGCACCTCCGGCGCGACACCGGCGCCAAGATCGGCGGAATGTAAGTGCCGGCCTAGCTCCTTGGTGCCGGAATCAAACCGGCACCCTGATTATCATCTCCTAAAACGGACCTATCGCGGTGAAGCTCTTGTCTTTGGAGGAAAACGGTAGCGGAACCCTGTACGGCCGACGATCCCGAAACTCGTCTGGCGCTCTTCGACTTTGCCTTCGAGAACGCGCCGCTCGCACTCGTTGATCTTGAGGGCTGCATTATCCGCGGCAACGCTGCTTTCGCCAAGCGTCTTTCGCTTCCTATAAGGCTTGGAACACATTTCAGAGACTTCACTTATCCAGAGGATCTTGAAGCGGATCTGATCCACGGCGCCGCGATGCGCGATGCCGAGGGTATCGCAGGTGACCGATCCGCAGGTGAGGCGGCTGCAAGCATTATTCTCGAGCGGGTGCGGGAGCCGATTGCAATTGCTGGTCGAGTCGCTGACGTCCGTGCGAGCATTGGCGGAACCTGGACGAACGCAAAGCGCGATGTGACACAGCTCCTCGAGGAGGCCGCCGCGCTTCTTTATAATGCGAGGGCGGCCGGAAGAGACGCCGTCAGGTTTCAGTAGGCATTCCTGACGATGGGTTGATAGAACCACCATCGGCGTCAGGGATGTCGGTTGGTTTTGCATCGGGTACGTTCGGGTCCACTGCGCCAGCGACAGACCGCAGTCGTTGCGCCCGGCGGGCAGTTAGGTCGTTGTATCGAGAGCTTAAATCAGAAATGTCGTACTCGCCGCTGATCCATAGCACGACCCATCCCAGGAACTCGGGGGGCGTCGTCAATGGCCGTTCCCCGCAACGCCGCTTTGGTGCGAACCTGTTCGAAAATCATTCACCGTCTGTCGCTGTCGATCACCAGACCGTATCTCCCGTCATGAAGGCGTCTAAAGAAAGACCGCGAGACATTCCGTAATGACGACGTATATGAATTCTTCCCATGCTTCGCGCGCAGACGAGAAAGGATCCATTTCATTCGGTGACCTGGGCTTCTAGGCTTTTAACCTCCATCGCCAATCATCACCAACTGAGGGGCGGAAGATTTCCACAATGACGTTGATGGCGCCTTAGAGAAACAAGCGTAGCGAAGTTGCTTCGGCAAAGCTCAGTCTTTGAGTTAGTTGCTTTATGATTTCGAGCTCAACGGGTCGTGCATCAAAAATCTTGTTCTGGCAACCTAGTCGTCCTTGGCCTAAGGAAAGACCGATGCCAGAACAGGACGACCATATCCACCCAGACGCAACCGTCGCTCCCGGCTATCTTGCTAACCACGCTGCCCGGGTGTTCAACCGTTTGATAGATACTGCCCTTCGGCCGTACGGGCTGTCACTTTCTCTGATTGGTCCGATCATGCTCCTGTCGTGGAAAGGGCCGATGCTCCAGCGCGACCTCGTGCGTTCCTCTGCCGTCAAACAACCGGCGATGGTCGCGCTTCTGGACAAGCTGGAAGCAATGGCCCTGATCCGCAGATCACCTTCGTTTACCGATCGCAGGGCGGCAATGGTGGAGTTGACGAGCAAGGGGCAGGAGGCGGCCTTGCGCGGACGCGACGCGCTCTTGGCTGCGAATGCCAAAGGGCTTGAAGGCTTTTCGTCGAAAGATGCGGCGACGTTGATACAGCTCTTACAACGGCTGATCGACAATTTCGAAAGCTAACGACGGAACAAATATATCATCAGTGATGTTCTTTGCGAAAAGGAGATCGTTGTATGTCCCGTCGCATCCTCATCACCGGTGCAAGCGTCGCCGGCAACACCTCTGCCTGGTGGCTCGGCCGCTATGGCTTCGATGTGACCGTCGTCGAACGCAGCCCCGAATTTCGAGATGGCGGTCAGAACGTTGACATTCGAGGTGTCGGCCGTGAAGTGCTTCACCGGATGGGACTTGAACAGATGGCGATCGATCATGGGACAGGGGAAGAGGGAACCGTCTGGATCGATGAGCAGGGCGGAGAGGTTGCCAAATTTGTTACCTCCGAGCTCGGTAGTGACGGCCCAACAGCGGAGATGGAAATCCTGCGTGGAGATCTCGCTCGCTTACTCTACGAGCCAGCCCGTGAACGCGCGACGTTTCGCTTCGGCGATTCCATAGATCGGATTGAAGATGGTGCAGATGCTGCCTCTGTCACCTTCACCAGTGGGGAGACTGAACATTATGATGCGGTCGTCATAGCGGAGGGCGTAGGCTCATCGACACGCGAGCTCGTTTTCCCTCAAGAAAACGTGCCGCGATGGATGGACCTCACGACTGCATATTTCACCATACCGCGGCAGGCCGACGACGATCGGATGTGGCGCTGGTACCACGCGACAGATGGCCGGAGCATATCGCTGCGACCTGACACGCATGGAACGACGCGGGCCATGCTGACGCTGCAACAGCCACCAAATGGCGAGCAGGAATGGAGCGTCGAACGGCAGAAAGCCTATTTGCATGAACGCTTTTTGGACGCTGGCTGGGAGGCGCATAGGGTGTTGGCTGCCATGGAGGAAACCAAAGACTTCTACTTCGACGTGCTACGCCAGGTGCGAATGAAGCGATGGTCGAAGGGGCGCGTCGTTCTGACAGGCGACGCCGCCTGGTGCGCGACACCGCTTGCAGGCATAGGCGCTACGCTCGCGGTGACCGGCGGCTACGTGCTCGCCAGCGAATTGATGTGCAGCAGCGATATTGGGCAGTCTTTCTCGGCTTACGAGGAAGCCATGCGGCCAATGATCGAAAAGGGACAGGGCGTACCAAAGATTGCTCCTCGCCTGATGAACCCCCATACCAGACTTGGCATCAACCTCCTGCACAGCGTCCTCGACATCGCGAGCATGCCAGCTATCCGCGGCCTTGCTACTAAACTGTTTGCAAACGAACCGAAGACACCCGACCTTTCGCGTTATGATGAGCTAATGGTGCGCAACCAACAAATGGACTCAAACAATCAAGGCGTCGAAATTCTGTAGATTTCAAATGCGCTGATCGTTGGGCAAAGCGCCTGATAACTCTCCATCATCTATCGCGATCGAGTCAGGCGGCCTCCTCCTCGATCGCAAGTTCTCTCAGCAGGGCATGGATCTCGTCGCCACTCAGGCGAGAAGGGTCAAAACCACTCGAGGCGCCAATGCCGGCAAAGCGCTTGGCGAGGATGTCCGATGTGCCGATGAAGCCCATTACCCAATTCGGAAAAGACCGGGATCGATTGAATCCAAGGCAAGCAGCGACACATCTTTCGTTCGTCTTGCTGGATGCGCTCGAAGGCTGCCTCGACGGTTCTGTTGCGAATATTCCGGATGGCTTAGAAGGGGTTTTCGTACGCTTGAGTCACGCGGATTTGATGTCGCGATTCTGCTGGAGCATTGCCACCATTCCGGTAAGCGCGCTCGGCCCAATACCGATAGCGCGTTCAACGATGCGGGCCTCTTCGCGAATAGCCTTTCGATCACTGCTGCTTGGATCGAGGGATACAGATGCGGTGCTGAGCGATAGGTGGACTTGCAACAACTCATTTATGGCAATAACCATGAGCTATAGAAAGGCTGCCTATAGCTCATGAAATGGAACTGGCAGAATGCCAAATGGCCAAATTTAAGGTATGACGCAGCAAGCGTGATACCGTTGGAACAGAAATTCCTGCAGTCTGCCGGCGAGGTCATTGGTGCCGTCCGGCATTTCAATGAGGATGACAGCAATCAACTTCGCACGGATTTCCGCATTGTCTTCACAATGACAGCGGAATTCCGCATGATCTCTACTGTTTTTCAGTCATTGGGTGCACAACTCCTCGCCGTTCGGAAAAAGCGTAACTTGAGCCAACCGGCACTGGCTGAGCGACTTGGCCGAAATCGTGCCCGCATATCCGAACTGGAACGTAATCTTGCCAATAATCGTTTGGGCAGGGACCGTCTGACTCTGTTTGCCGAACTATTCGATACGCTCAACGTACGGAATTCCGTTCTGCCAAGCTGCAGGTCACTGGTATCTCAATGGCGAAATCTCTAGCCACCCGAAGCTATCCGACAACAGTTTATCAGAACCCGCCGAGCGTCACCCGCTGATGGGGCAGCTCGCTATAAGTTGAGGCGTCAAGCGACAGCGGAACATCGCCGGATGTCTATATCCGCTGTCTGGCCAATCTGCACAAGATGTTACAAAGTTTCAGATGTTTGGCCAAAGCGCTTGTGTGGGATTTAGGTTCAAATCCGTCCGCACAGCCTGAAAATAATGTGCGCGGTGCAGAAACTTTATCATTCGACGAACCGTCCTTGCTTCTATGTTGGAAACTTGAGCTCCACGTCAGCCGGAGGAAATATGGTATATCGCGACAAAGACATTGATGTCGTTCTTGCGGATTTCCTTTGGGCAACAGTTCTTTTCGGAGGAAGTTGTCTCGATAGTTTGCTTAATCGCAATGTGCGCATTTTGGGGCAGTGGCCCGGTGTCAGGACTATCCTGATAATCGACGATCGCCCGCTTAGGACCATCTCGTTTCGTCTTGATCGGTCGCTGCCAAGATTTATTGACCGAGCCTCCTTGTCTTTCCAACTCCACGATCTCTATAAAAGGTCGGCGACAAGGTTTTACCGGATGCAAACCAGTGACATCGCAGATTTGATCAATAGGGTCGCCATCGGAGATCGATCCGCATTTGCGTCTCTCTACCAGGCCACCAATCCGAGATTGTTCGCGATCTGCCTTCGGATCCTGAAGCACAGACCAGACGCGGAAGAAGCGCTACAGGAAGTCTATATCAAGGTCTGGCAACGAAGCAAAACCTTTGCCACCGGTTCGGGTTCGCCACTAACCTGGCTTTCCGCGATTGCCCGAAACCACGCGATCGACGTCATCCGTGCCCGTAAACCGGTAACCGATGATATCGATGAGGCATACGATCTCGCAGACGAGACTATCGCGACACCAGAGCAGCACATTCTGATTGCCGACGAGGGACGCCGCATCGACATCTGCATGCGCCAACTGGACGAAACCCATGCCAAAGCCGTCAGGCGTGCTTACGTGGAAGGGTTTAGCTATCTCGAATTGGCCGATCACCTGGATGTTCCCTTGAACACCGTTAGAACTTGGCTGCGCCGAAGCCTGTTGAAGCTCAGGGAGTGCATGCAGCGATGACACCAGGCGATCACATTCAAGACGGCGGCCGGGCGCAGGACGAAATCATTGCGGGCGAATATGTCTTGGGTGTGCTGTCCGAAGAAGCCCGCAGGCGCGTCGAGCAACGGATTTCGAGGGACTGGTCTTTCGCGCTGCTGGTCGAACGTTGGCAGTCGGACCTCTCCTCTTTCAACGAGGATTATCGGGAGGCAACGCCAGGAGCGGCAGTTTTTGCGCAGATCGAAGGACGACTGTTTGGTGCGCAATCGTCGCCTATTTCGGCCAGGCTTTGGAACGCCGCAAGCTTCTGGCGCTGGATGTCTCTCGGAACGTCAGCCATAGCTGTTGCAGCACTTGTCTACGCATCCGGCGTATTCCAGCCATCCTCGTCGCGCGCACTGGTGGTGGCGCAGCTTTCAGCCCCCGACAATCCCGTCAGTCTGCTGACTTCATTCGATGCGACCAGCGGTCGCTTGAGGATCGTCCCCGTCGCGGCCGGCGGAGCCCGAGAGAAATCCCTGCAGCTTTGGCTGGTGCCGGGAAGTGGCAATCCACAGTCGCTCGGCGTCGTTCAGCCGAATACAGAGGGTGAATTGCTGATCCCGGCGGATTTGCGCCAGACCATCGGCGCCGGTTCCACGCTTGCCGTCAGCGTGGAGCCATTCGGCGGTTCGCCGACCGGGCTGCCGACCGGTCCAATCGTTGCCAGCGGCATAGCGCGGCAACTTTAACCCATGCCGGTTCGATTTTTTTGTCTGATCGCCGCATTCCTGACCATAGGTTCCGTCGCTTTCGTGACGTCGCGCGCAGTTGCTGCGCCAAGCCATGACGACCGACCGGTCCGTATCGATGTCGGCGGCTTCAAGCTCAATAGCGTCTTGGTTGAGCCGAGCAGGAGGGCAGACCTTCCACCGATTATCTTCATCCATGGCGCCAGCGCCAGCCTCTACGACCCAATGTTTTCGTTTCGCGCGAAGCTGCAGGGTCGGGCAGAGCTGCTCTTCGTCGATCGTCCGGGCCATGGCAAATCCGACATCGGCGGCGACCAGAACATTTTGCCCGATGGTCAAGCAGACGCCATCGCCGTCCTGATGAAGAAGCGGGGTATCGCAAAAGCGATCTTCGTCGGCCATTCCTTTGGAGGGGCCATCGCTGCGTCCTTCGCGGTTCGCCATCCGGAAATGGTCTCTGGCCTCGTTTTCCTGTCTCCGGCCGTCTATCCATGGAACGGCGGGATCGCCTGGTACTACGAGGCTGCAAGTGCCCCGGTGACAGGGGCTTTATTTAGTACCCTGATCGTGCCACCCATCGGCATTGTAGCGATCGATCGCGCGACGAAAGGTGTCTTTGCGCCGAACCGGATTCCGCCCGGCTATGTCGAAAAGACCAAAGCAAGGCAGGCGCTACGACCAGTCGCGTTCCGGCACAATGCGAAAGAAGTAGCCGCCTTGAGCGATTGGGCCAGAGCCGCTTCCGTAGATTACCGCAAGATCACAGCGCCGACAGTTATCATCACTGGGGATAGGGACGGGGTTGTCTCACCAGAGGTTCATTCCAGGCACCTTGCTCGCGATATACCCGGTGCACGTCTCATCGTCGTACACAATCTCGGGCACAAATCCGATTTCGTCGCCAGCGATCTGGCAATTGCGGCGATCGAGACAGTCGCTGGCCGCAAGGTGAATCTGGCTGGCGCAAGGCGGGATGTCGAAGGGCGGATCGCGCGTGATGGAAAGAACTGATGTCTGGCAACGACGTTGCCGTTGGGGATTATACGCTTTTTACGGTCTCGCGGGCATTCTGCATATCGCCCTGCCCAAACCATTTGTTGGCATTACCGGTGCCTGGGTTCCCGATCCAGAAACCGTCATTTTCCTGACTGGGCTGCACTAGATCGCCGGTGCGGTTGCGCGTTTTGTGCCACGGCTGCGGAAAGCTGCCTGCATTGGCCTTGGCGCTCTATGCCGTCTGCGTATTTCCGGCCGATATCAAGCAAGCTATCAACCGCCGTGGGGCCGAGAACGTTTTACTGTCGCAGTGGCTATACCACCTCATCCGATTGCCTTTACCGCCTCTTTTGGTCTGGATGGCGCTCTTCGTAGCCAAAGTCCTCAACTGGCTATTCAGGCGAGCCAAGACATAGCTCTGCGATCGTTTGAGGAAAATTCGAAAAAACCGCATTTTGGCTGAAACTCTTTTCGTCATGCGCTCGTCTCTTGATGCGTCACCCATCAGGGGACGGCCTTGGAAGGCGCGCATTCGCGCCGGGGCGTTTAGAGGAAGAGGAAACCATCATGGTGAAGTTCGCACTTCGCGCGATTGCAGTCGCGACCATCGTATCCGCAACGGCCATCAGCGCCTATGCCGCCAATCCGAAAGTCGGCGGCGCGGCTATGTACGAAAACAAGAACGTCGTCGAAAACGCGATGAATTCCAAGGATCATACAACGCTCGTCGCCGCAGTGAAGGCCGCCGGCCTTGTCGAAACCCTTCAAGGTAAGGGTCCGTTCACGGTATTCGCGCCGACCAACGAAGCTTTCGCAGCCCTCCCAAAGGGCACTGTAGACACGCTTCTGAAGCCGGAAAACAAGGCCCAGCTTACCAAGGTTCTCACCTGCCACGTCGTTGCCGCAGACGCCATGTCCAAGACCATCGCGAAGATGATCAAGGACGACAAGGGTACCCATGACGTCAAGACGGTCGGCGGATGCATCCTGAAAGCCAAGGAAAGCATGGGCAAGATTACGCTTACGGACGAAATGGGCGGCGTGGCCCATGTGACGATCGCTGACGTCAAACAGTCCAACGGCGTCATTCATGTCATCGACAAGGTTCTTTTGCCCAAGATGTGAGCTGGCTCGATTGCGTCATGAGAAAGGCCGGCCCTTCAATGGACGCCGGCCTTTTCACTGTTCACAGGTGGTGGCCTGCTTAGCACTCTCCGGATTTACATTGCCGGCAGGATGGCGATATCGCGGACCTCGTTGTCGAGCCCGGTGACCGGGCCTATTTCGGTGGCCGCGCCGGTCTCGAGGCTGACGGTGTAGAGCGTCTTGTTTGCAGCATGGTAAGCCCGTGTTCTTACCGCCTTCCTCGCCGTGGATGTCAAAGGCCTAGGTGGCCGGCATTTCATTGGTGCCGAGCTTGCCGATCGCCTTCAGTGCACCGTCATTCGCTTTGGTCTGCTGGATTAGAGCGATGGTGGCGTCGATGTTTCCCGTCCAGGTATAGGTTTCAAAGGAGACAGTCTCCGCTATCGGTATTGGGAGAAGGTATTGACGCTGATGGGCTCTGCCAGACGATCTCGATACGGCACTTGCCGCCTGCGCCAAGGGTGATCGCAATGCGCTATGCTTGGTCTTCGATCGTAAGCCGGGGCGTCTGATTGCGGTCGCCGAGCGCATCGTCAAGCGCCGCGAGCTTGCCGAAGAGGTCCGACATTACCAACTCCAAGAAACGATCAGCTCCACGTGATCACGCTGGAACAGGCCGGCGGAAAGCCGACCGAGCGTCCGACCGGGCCGATCCTCGCCAAGGGCCTAGCGAAGTTGCCGCGTTAAGCGAGGAGCTGGCCACTATTTCTGCGGTAATCTGAAACTGAAAGTTTGCGTCCTCCGTACATCTAGTATGAGCCGCCAGTTCCGACTCAGGTCGGCTTGATCGGCCACAGGAAATCAACCCTGTAAAGCGGGAGGACGTTATCATGCTCGGCTTGTTGACATTAGACGAATTGACGGCTCAGGTCATCTCCATGGCAAGGGATTATACACCGAGAAACTCAATCGAGCTCGGTGTGATCCAAGGGTTCTGTGTGGATGTTGCAGGAGACCTATCGCCCGATCTCGTGCCTTTGCTGTCGAGCGTCAATGGTCTCGAACAACTCGTTTCCAGCCTGGAATCGATGCCGGACCTGATCAGACCGGCTGCTCCTGACAGAGCGTTGTGGAATTTCGTGCGGGGGGAAGCGTGAACCGCTTCGCGCTATTTAGATTATGCTATATATCGATAACCATCATTTAATTCGACGCTCACCGAACGCAATCCTTCCGCAACGCCGCAAGCGTGCCGCGGGGCTGATTTCATGACGGGTATTCGCATCCGCCTGGCGCAAATCATAGAAGCATGAAGTTAGGCCCGAGGGGTGCAGGTTCCTGAAACGCGCGGCCCTGCCGCATGATATCGGAAAGCTCGGTGTCGGTAACAGCGTACTCGACAAGCCCGGCAAGCTGGACGATCTGGTATCGATGCAGATGAAGTGCCATTCCGAATTCTTCCAGCATATCCTTTCGAAGATCCGTGCCTTTTCGAGCGCCGCTGTCATCGGTGGAGCAGATCACGAGCGACTGGACGGAAAGGGCTATCCTCGCGGGCTGCTGGCCGAAGAGATATCCATAGAGGTTAGGATCGTTTCAACGGCAGACGTATTCAACGCTCTGACAGCCGACCGGCCTTATCGGTCAGCCTTGCCGATCGAAAAGGTAATCGCCATCCTATGGGAAGGCCAAGGCCAGTCACACGATCCGATCTGTATCGAGGCTCTCAAACGGGCCTTTGCCAAAACGGCTCTCAAACAGGCGGCATGATAAGCCGCTGTCCGCCTTCACAACCCGTCATTGACGGCATCGGCCGATAAGGTTGGTCGGAGCCGATCGGCGAGGCGCAGGCGAAGTCCTGGAGGCGGAGGTGCACGATCATGAGAACTTCGAGCGTCCGGCCATCATCATTCCTCCCGAGCAAATGCATCGGCTGGTTGACCGCGAAATCAGGAAACTCGTCCAGAGGCGGATGCCGTTTCGCGAGCATATCAGCTACAACGAGAACATCACGCCGTTCCTCGACGCATTGGAAGCCCTCAACCGGGAGATCCCTTTCAATGGACTGCGGTGGAGCCTCGAGCATGCCGAGACCATTACCCCGGAAAACATCGAACGGGTAAAGAAGCTGGGCGGAGGCATCGCGCTGGACCACAAAATGGCACTTCACGGCGACGTTTTTATAAAGAGCCGTGGACTGGATCAGGCCTTGCGGACGACGCGTCTACGCCAGCTTGTCGATAGCGTTATTCCGCTTGCAATGAGCACCGATGCATTTCGTGCCGCCACGTTCAATCCTTGGGTCGGTCTGAGCTGGATGGTCACCGGCAGGTCTGTGTCGGGATCCGAGGTGCTTGCTCCGGAAAACAGGCTCACCAGCGACGAAGCCCTGAAACTTTTCACCAAGGGGGGCGCCTGGTTCATGAACACGGAATCGGAGATGGGCTTAATTGCTCCTGGCAACCTTGCAGATTTCGCCATTCTGGACCGGGACGACTTCTCGGTCCCCGACGATCAGATCAAGTCAGTGTCGTCGGTGCTCACCGTCATGGACGGCAGGGTGGTCTTCGGTGCACAGGACTACGCCGCCCTTTCGCCGATTTTGCCTGCGTGGTCGCCGGTCAAGTATTTCGGAACGTACTACGGAGAGAAATGAGCTCGCAGCTTCCTTTGAATTGCTGACATGGCGGCGCGACGGTTGGAAGGCATTCCCGCAAGGGCTGCACTCACATGACGGACGATGGCAACTTCGCCAGTTCCGGAACGAAGCGATGATCGGGGGGAAATGCGTGCAGCTCCCAAAAAAGCGTTCGTCCCGGCACGAAACCACACATCATCAACTCACGGAGATCGATTATATGAAACCCTCTATCAAGCCTTCAGGTGAAGACGCAGCCGCCACCTCGGCCCGACTGGAAATCGAAAAGGCGCTCGCGCAATATGAGGCCGCCTTGAATGCTTCGGACACCACCGTCGTCGCTGAAATGTTCGTGGCCGACGCCGCGTTTATGGCGCCGAACAATCCTTCCGCTATCGGCCTAGATGCGATCCAAAGGGCCTATGACGGCATATTTCAGACGATCACCTTCGACATGGAACTGACACTGTGGCGGAAGTTGTGCAGACCGCTCCAGAGTGGGCCTTCGTACGGACGAATTCGAAAGGGTTCGTCACCGTCAAGGCCATCGAACAACGCGTTCCAGACGCCAACCACGAGCTGTTCATTTTCCAAAAGGACGTTGGCAATCAGTGGAGAATAGCCCGCTATTCCTTTGCGACAACCAATCCGCTGCCGCATTGAATTCAAGCTGCGCTATCGACCTCTGGAGTCGCGGCAAGAATGCCACCTTGAACATGAGAGAGCGGCTTCAAATAGCGCCGCTCTCGCCCGAAGGCTGCCTGTCCAGGTGTGGACGATCGAAACATTCAATAAGCATCTCCGTGAGCGTCTTCACTTTCTCCGACGGATAGGGACTGGGGCGCCCGCACGACGAATATTCCCGCCGGGGGCACAGGATATCGGTTCATGACGGCGACCAGCGCTCCTGAAGCGATGTGATCCGCGACGAGTGGTTCCGGGAGATAAGCGAGACCCACCCCCTCCACAGCGGCTGCAACCAGTGACAGTGCATTGTCTGCGATGAAGCGTGCGTTGGGGCGCACGGCAGTGATGTCGTCTCCGTCCACGAATTTCCAAACTTCTGCCTCCCGCATCACAACCCGATGGTTCGCGATCTCCTGAGGCGTCTGGGGCGCTCCTTCAGCATCGATGTAGCTCGGGCTTGCGACGAGCTTCCGAACATGGGGCCGACCCGCTTTGCAACGAGATTCGAATCTGGAAGATGACCTACCCGGATTGCACAGTCGAAGCCTTCTCCCACGAGGTCCACGAAGCGATCGGTGTACGACGAAAGCACCTGAAGCTTTGGATGTCGTCGCGCTAGGCTGGCTATAACAGGAGCGAAATGCGTGGGTCCGAGTGATAGCGGAGCGGCGATCCTCATTCGCCCCTGCAACTCGCCCGCCTGCGAAACCGCCTCCAGAGCCATGTCAACTTCGGCGCAGATGCGGGCGGCATTCGCCCTGAACGTCACTCCGGTTTCGGTAACGACCATGCCGCGCGTTTTTCTCGCGAGCAGTTGCGCGCCGAGATCGGCTTCCAACTGGGTAATCCGCCGGCTGATTATGGTTTTCGAGATGCCCAGACGGAGCGCGGCCGCGGAGACGCCGCCGGACTCTGCAACCTCCAGGAAAATCCTCAGATCTTCTATTTCCAAGGCTGAATCCTTTCTTGGTAGAAGGTACCGTGGGTTCGGGGGTCGGACCCCTCGGCCCACCTGAGCACAGCGAAGGGGACGGCCCTTCGTCCGAAGGCCGTCCGTGGGATGAATATGGCTCAGGCGATCGCGCCGCCATCCGCGGTGATCGTCGCGCCCGTGATGACGCTCGCGGCGGAGCTTGCCAGGAATACAACGGCGTTGGCGATCTCCTTTGGCTCGCCAAAGCGCCCGAGCGACGTCAGGCTTCGCTGGAAGTCTGCTGCCGCGCCGTCGGCCGGGTTGGCATCCGTGTCCGTCGCCCCAGGCTGCACCAGATTCACGGTGATGCCCGCTGGTCCAAGCTCACGCGAAAGGCCGCGCGTGAAGGACGTGAGCGCCGCCTTCGACATGGCATAAGGCGTTATACCGGGAAAGGGCACCCGCTCGCCGAGAGCGGAACCGATCGTGATGATACGGCCGCCGTCTCGCAAATGTGGGATGGCCGCCTTTGCAAACAGCACCGGTGCCCGAACGTTGACGTCCATGAGGGTTTGATATTCGTCCAGGTTCAGATCGGCGATGTTTCCTGAATGGCCGATCGCTGCGCTGTTGACGAGTATATCCAGCCCGCCTAGCGCGGCCACGGCGTCTTCGATCGCCCGCGCGATCGCCTGCGGATCGGCGCTGTCGGCCTGGATGGCGACGGCTCTACGGCCGTGGCTTTCGACGGACCGGGCAACCGCCGCAGCCTTCTCGCTCGAACTTTGATAGGTGAACGCCACATCCGCACCATTCTCCGCAAGCGCTTCCACGATGGCCGCGCCGATGCCGCGCGAGCCGCCCGTGACCAAGGCGCGCTTTCCACTCAAATCGATCATAGGATTCGGTTCCTTTCTTCGTAGTCGTGAATTCGGGAGTGCCGCGGCTCTGCGGATGCGCCCGACAGGGTGTCCGGCCTATTTCGTGGCTCCAGCGCAGCGGTTGAAGTGGCGGTGAATGCGACAGCTTGTTGCACGGCGGGGAACGGCAACCGCTTTCCATCCCGCCGTTGCAAGTCGCGCAACATGGCGTTCCCGACAGGGAGCCCTTTCTCGGGACCGTGGACTACCTACATGTCTCCACAAGTTTCTTCTGAGAATGGAGTGAAGATGAAGGCTGCCGTCTACGACAATCCGGGACCACCGTCTGTGCTCAAATACGCCGACGTACCTGATCCGGTCTGCGGGCCGAACGAAGTCCTCATAAAGGTGGAAGTAATCTCTATCGAAGGCGGAGATCTGATCAATCGCAGATCGATGTCCCAGGTACCCCGGTGGGTGGTCGGATATGCAGCGGCTGGAACGGTCGTGAGCGTGGGCAAGGACGTAACCACCCGTACCGTTGGCGAAAAGGTCGCTGCCTTCAGTATGCAGGGATCGCACGCTGAACTCTGGGCCGTTGTTGCTTCGCGAACGTGGCTGATTCCTGCGGGCCTGGACATCGCAAAAGCCGCCGTGCTGCCCATCTCCTTTGGCTCCGCCTATCACAGCGTGGTCACCCGAGGAGGTGTCGGGGAGCGCGAAACCGTCCTCATCCACGCCGCGGCTGGAGGCGTGGGGCTGGCGGCGGTACAGCTCGCCAAGCGGGCAGGGGCAACCGTGATCGCGGTGGCGAGCGGGAGCGAAAGGCAGGCTCGTCTGATCGAACTCGGTGCCACCTTCGTCGTCGATCGCCTTCAGAATGACGTCGTAGGAGAAGCGCGCCGACTGACCAATGGGAAGGGCGTCGATCTGGTCATCGACCCGGTCGGCTCCACATTGCAAGCTTCGCTTTCGGCGCTCGCACCGGAAGGGCGTCTCGTCTTCCTTGGCAATGCTGGCGGCGGAAAGCTCGATGTCGATCTATGGCAGCCGATGCAGAACAATCTGACGCTGCACGGGGTATTTATGGGATCCATCTTTGAACGGCCTTCGGTGCGCGGCAGCGTCGACGATCTCCTTGCTGCCGCCGCAGCCGGAAAGATCGACGTCGTGATCGACCGATCTTTCGCGCTCGAAGACGCTGCGCACGCGCACGAGTACGCCGAAACGGCCAGGCCCCTCGGGCGCGTCGTGATGACCCCATGGACAGAAGGAAGAAGGGCCACCGTATGATAAAGCGGGTTACGTTCAGGAACAGAGATATCGAGGTCGTGGGTAATATCCACCTGCCGCCGGACTTCGAAGAGGGTGGCGCATATCCCGCGGTTGTCCTTGCGACGCCGGGCAGCAGCGTGAAGGAACAGATCGGCGCGATCTACGCCGAGCGACTCTCCGCAAAGGGCTTCATTGCGCTTACGTTCGACCCGTCATACCAGGGCGAGAGCGGCGGCGAACCACGTGATCTCGAAAGATCCGGCCGTTCGTGTCGAAGACATTCATTGCGCTGTCGATCATCTGGCGACGCTATCCTATGTCAATGATGCGCGGATCGGACTCCTTGGGATCTGCGCAGGTGGCGGCTACGCGATCAAGGCAGCACTGACCGAACGGCGCGTCAAGGCGGTGGGCACGGTCGTCGCCAATGACATCGGCGAAGCGATGCGCCGCCTGCTTCCCGACGCCGGTCAGACGCTCCTTGACGTCGCGGCGGAGCGCACTGCGCAGGCGCGCGGTGCCGCGGCACGGAGAGATCCATGGATTCCTGATAGCCTAGACGACGCCAAGGCCGCAGGAATAACCGATCCTGAATTGCTGGAGGCCGTCACGTTCTATCGGGAGTCGGCGTATCGGCATCCGAATTCGACGAACCACCTGCTGTTCGTCAGCTATGGCGCCTTGCTGGGTTTCGACGCGTTCAGCCTTGTGCCCGAGCTACTGACCCAGCCGCTGCAGGTGATCGTCGGCGGGCGCCGGGGGCCGACCGGAAAATACGAGGCGGGGAGGCGTCTGTTCGACCTTTCGTCGAGGGCGAAGCACTTCTTCGAAGTCGAAGGCGCGGGACACTACGACATGTACTACAAGCCGGAATATGTCGGCCCGGCGGTCGCACGGCTGGCCGAGTTCTTTTCAGAACATCTAGCGCCGTAGGACCCGACGGGCTGCTAGGACGAGCCTGAGTCGTAGCACTCGATCAGCATCTCTGTCAGCACACGCACCTTCTTGGCAGGATGCTGTCCAGGAGGCCTGACCACGAAGATGCCGGCGGTGGGAGGCGGATACTTCGGCATCACTTCGACAAGGGCACCGGAGGCGATGTGTTGGTCCGTAAGACCGTTCGGAAGTCTGGCGATGCCTAGCCCTTCCAGCGCGGCAGCGAGCAATGCTACTCCATTGTCGGCCTTGAACCGTCCTTGCGGCCGGGTGTTGAGTACCTGGTCGCCATCTGTGACTTGCCAAGTCTCAGTTCCCTGCATGAGCGCCTCATGCTTGAGAAGTTCGCCCGGCGTCTCGGGCGAGCCATTCCGGGTGATGTAGTCGGGGCTGGCAACAAATTTCGCGTAGAGTGGTCCAACGCGCCTGGCAACGAGATTGGAATCCGGCAGGTATCCGATCCGGATCGCACAGTCGAAACCTTCCGTGATGAGATCGACGAAGCGGTCGGTGTAGCACGAGGTAACCTGGAGGCGCGGGTGTCGGCGCGCCATCTGAGACAGGACAGGAGCGAGGTGGGTCGGCCCGAACGACAGTGGGGCGGCGACCCTGATGCGCCCGCGAAGCTCGCCCGCCGGCAATATCGTCTCGCGGGCGGCATCGATCTCCGCCGAAACCCTCGCCGCATAATCTCGGAACGTCGCGCCTTCCTCAGTCAGTGCGATGCCGCGGGTCGTTCGCGCGACGAGCTGAACGCCCAACTCCGCCTCAAGACGAGCGATACGCCGGCTGACCATCGACTTGGAGACGCCTAGTCGCTCCGCGGCGGGTGTCACCCCTCCTGCGTCGGCGACTTCCACGAAGGTCCTAAGGTCGTTGATTTCCATCTTGCGTTCCCCTTTGTGCAACACAGCTCGCGTTTTCGAGGGCTACCGCATCAGGGCTGGCACTGACAAGGTTTTCGTGGATCGACGTCCAACGGACGCGTTCGCATCTGTCGACGAACAAACAAACAAGGATGTTTCATGACCTTTCGTAACGGCCTCGCCTCGCTTCTCCGCCCCGAAGATTCGGTTCTCGTCCTCATCGACCATCAGCCATATCAGCTCGCGAACGTGAACAGCCACGAACCGACGATGGTGGTCAACAACACGGTCGGCCTGGCCAAAGCGGCCAAGGCCTTCGACGTTCCGACTATCCTTACCACGGTGATCGCGGAACGCGGCGGCAAGCTGTTCCCGCAGATCGCCGACGTTTTTCCCGGCCAGGAAATCATCGACCGAACGCTCATCAACACCTGGCAGGATTCGAAGGTTGTAGACGTGGTCAAGGCGACGGGTCGCAAGCAACTGATTATCGCCGGCCTTTGGACCGAGGTGTGCGTCGCCATGCCGGCGATCCAGGCCGCGGGCGAAGGCTGGGACGTAACCGTCATCACGGACGCCTCGGGAGCAGTCTCCTCCGAGGCGCATCAGGTCGCAATCCAGCGCATGATCGCAGCCGGGGTCAACATGATGACCTGGCTGGCGCTCGCAGCCGAATGGCAGCGCGACTGGGCCCGTGCCGAACAGGCTGAGAAGATCACCGACGTCATCGTCCAGCATTCTGGCGGGAGCGGTATCGCATATCTATGGGAGCAGCAGTTGCTCAACACTGCCGCGCCCAAGGCTGGTGCTGGAGCGTAAGTACGCTTAAAAAGAGGAGCGGATGCGTCACGCGTTACCGCTTCTCGCTATGAATGGATGATCATCGGCCGAAGAAGAGGACGAAACACATGAGCTGAAACCCTGCGATCGAACCAGGATGCCCTGATGAGGTCGGCGTGGAGGCGATTGAGTCCTTGATCGTTCCGCGAGCTCGCGATCTTGGCGGTTTCGAAGTCCGACGGGCGCTGCCCGCGCCGAACCGACAGATGGTCGGCCCGTTCATATTCTTCGACCAGGCCGGTCCCGCCGAACTCCTGACGGGGCAGGGCGTCGACATCCGGCCCCACCCGCATATCGGTCTCGGCACCGTGACCTATTCCTCGTGCCGATTACTATGCACCACCGTGATGATCTGATGGAAGCTGAGGGAACGTGACGCTACTGGAAGCGAGCCCCATCCTGCGGTGCCTGACGTAGATCACGAAGAATAGCATGCACCCGGCGCGATACTCCAGATAGATATAATAGCGATGCGCCAGCTGCGATCAGACCGTACTTCTTATGGTGTTGAACACCGGGGCAAGCAGATGGGAGCTGCTCGACCCATCGCTGTTGCCGTCGACCGAAATCAGCAAATGGATGAGCCCCGATCTTCCCTACATAAAAAGCAGGCCAACGATGTCGGCCTGCCTTGGGATTCGCTGCCACCTGATTCGTCACGCGTTCAGATAACGTTCCGCCAGCCTTGCCCACATGGCCGCGCCGATCGTTAGGCTTTCATCGTTGAAATCGTATTTCGACGAATGCAGGATCGGCGAGCCTTTGCCGTTGCCCAGACGCAGGAAACTGCCGGGGCGGTGGTGGAGGAAATAGGCAAAATCTTCGCTGCCTGGAAGCGGCGGGCAGATGGACACGTTGTCGCTGCCGACCAGTTCCTGCGCTACTTCATTGGCAAAGGCGGTTTCCGCTTCGGAGTTGATGACGACCGGATAACCGTATTCATATTCGATGTCTGCCGTCGCGCCATGGCCTTCGGCCACGCTTGCAGTCAGCTTGCGAATGCGCTCCTCAATAAGCTCCGCCACGGCTGGGTCGAAATAGCGGACGCTCATCGAGATCTTTGCAGTGTTCGGGATGACGTTGGACGCTTCGCCCGCATGAATGGTGCTGACGGTCAGAACGGCTGTCTCGGTCGGATCGACATTCCGTGATACGACTGACTGCAGCGTCATGACGAGATTGCATGCGATCAGAACCGGGTCTATCGTCAGATGCGGACGCGATGCATGGCCACCCTTGCCGTTTATGGTGATCCTGACCGTGTTGCCGCCCGCCATGATCGCACCGGGCCGTGTCAACAGCGCCCCCGCCGGCATGCCCGGATGGTTGTGCAGGCCGAAGATGGCATCGATCGGAAAGCGCGCGAACAGCCCGTCGGCGATCATTTTCTGCGCACCGCTTTCCTTGCCTGCCTCTTCTGCCGGCTGGAAGATGAGTGTGACCGTGCCGTTGAAACGCCTGGTGCGGGCCAAATATTCGGCAGCACCCAGAAGCATGGTCGTGTGGCCGTCATGGCCGCAGGCATGCATTTTGCCGGAAATCGTGCTTGCATATGAAGCGCCGGTTTCTTCCAGAATAGGAAGCGCATCCATGTCGGCGCGGATGCCGATGCTTTTCGTGCCGGTGCCGTTTTTCAGGGTGGCGACAACACCGTGGCCACCGACGTTACGACTCACTTCGTAACCCCAGCCTTCCAACTTGTCGGCCACGTAGCGTGCCGTCTGTGCCTCCTCGAAGGAGAGTTCAGGGTGAGCGTGCAGATGATGGCGGGTTGCCTTCAGTTCGGCTTCCATCGCGTCGAAATCGGCAACGCGGGCATATAGATTGTCTTTGGGCAGATTGTCTTGGGTGGGCATCGCTTATCCAGACTTTTCGAAATCAAACAAAAGACCCCGGCGTTTCGGCCGGGGCTAGGCGGGGAGGAGCTTCTAAAGGAAACGCGACAGGAAGGCCTGCGTGCGTGGATGCTGCGGGTTGCCGATCACCTCTTCCGGCTTGCCCTGCTCGACGATGACGCCACCATCCATGAAGACCACGCGGTCGGCAGCCTCCCTGGCGAAGCCGATCTCGTGGGTAACGACGATCATGGTCAGGCCCTGTTTCGCCAAGTCTTTCATCGTCGCCAGCACTTCGCCGACGAGTTCCGGATCGAGTGCGGAGGTCGGCTCGTCGAACAGCATCAGTTTCGGCTTGATCGCCAAGGCACGGGCAATCGCCACACGCTGCTGCTGGCCACCGGAAAGCTGGCGCGGATAGTTATCCGCCTTTTCCAACAGGCCGACGCGCTGCAGCAGGCCTTTCGCCGTCTCGATGGCTTCCTTGCGGTTATGGCCATGAACGCCGACCGGAGCCTCGATGATGTTCTGCAGCACCGTCATGTGCGGGTAGAGGTTGAACTGCTGGAACACCATGCCGATCTTGCGGCGCTGCTTGGCGATACCATTGGCGGAAAGCTTTTCCAGTCGGTCATTCTTGACCCGGTAGCCGATCTGCTCGCCATCCACCTCGATAAAGCCCTTCTGGATGGCTTCGAGGTGGTTGATGCAGCGCAGAAAAGTCGACTTGCCCGAGCCGGACGGCCCAAGGATCACCACGACTTCTCCGGACATGACATCGAGATCGATCCCTTTCAGGACTTCCAGATGCTCGTAGGCCTTGTGAACGTTGCGGGCCTGAACGAGAGGCTTTGTATTAATGCCATCTGATTGAACAAATGCGGTCAATGGCTTGCCTCCTCGGTCGTTGCGACCGGTTTTGGGGCGCCGGCATTACGACGGTCGCTACGGCCGTAGTAAGCTTCGATATAATTCTGACCGATATTGAGGATCGAGGTGATCAGCAGGTACCAGAGAACAGCCACCAGCAGCATCGGGATGATCTCGAAGGTGCGGTTGTAAATCGACTGTACGGAGTAGAGCAGGTCGGCCATAGCGATAACGCTGACGAGCGAGGTCGCCTTGATCATGCTGATCAGCTGGTTGCCGGTCGGCGGTACGATGGAGCGCATCGCCTGCGGAATAATGATCCGCCACAGGGCACGCGCCTTTGTCATGCCGAAGGCTTCCGCGGTTTCAGCTTGTCCACGATCAACCGAGATGAGGCCGCCACGGATGATTTCCGCCATATAGGCCGCTTCGTTGAGAGCAAGGCCGACAATCGCCGCCGTCATCGGGGTGATCACCGAATTGGTGTCCCAGCTGGCAAGCGTCGGACCGAAGGGAATGGCAATCGACAGGTTCGGAAACAGCGTCGACATGTTGTACCAGAAGATTAGCTGGACCAGCAGCGGCGTGCCGCGAAAGAACCAGATGAACAGAGAGGCAAAACCGCTCGCCAGCCGGTCGCTCGACATGCGCATGATGGCTATGACGAGACCGACGATAACGCCGAGTATCATGCCGACGACAGTCAAGCCGAGGCTGACATAAAGCCCCTGGATGACAGTCGGGTCGAAGAAATACTGGGCGACGACCGGCCAGCCGAAATTCTCGTTATTGGCGACAATCCAGCCGAAGTCGACGACGACGATGGCGATCACGAGCCAGAGAAGCAGGCGCCAGGTGCGGAACGGCGTGTGGGCGGTTGCCACATCGCGAAAGTCAGCAGCGCCCGAAGGCGCTGCATTGGTTGTGATATTGTTGCTCATTTCGGAAGCTGTCCGCCGAGGTTGATGCCGGGTTCCTTGATCATGTTGTTCTCAAGGCCCCACTTCTTCATGATCTTGGCATAGGTGCCGTCCGCCATCATCACCTTGAAGGCGTCGACGAAGATCGGGCCGAGCGGCGAACCCTTCGGCACGACGGCGCCCTGGAAGATATCGCTGAAGCCGTTGCTCTGGCCGACGCCGGTCAGTTCCAGCTGGCCGTTGGCCTGGGAGACGAAATAGGTGAGCGGTGCCTGAGACGAGAAGAACGCATCGGCACGCTTCGAGCGGACCGCGAGGATCGAGGCGGGCTGGTCGGTATAGGACTGCACTTCGACGGCGGCCTTGCCGTCGGCCACGCATTTGTCGGACTGGACCTTGATCACGCGTTCGGCCGAACCGCCGGCCATGACGGAGACGCGCTGGCCGCAGGAGGTATCGAGCGATGTGATGCCCTTCGGGTTGCCCTTCAGCGTGGCGAAGACGACGAATTCCTGAACCCAGTCGACGAAATCGTTGGCGGCTTCGCGATCCTTGTAGTCACCCACCGGGCCGAAGGCGAACTGGTAACGGCCCGAATTGACGCCGGCAAGCAGAGCCGGCAGACCACCGACGGTTGCGTGTTCGATCTTGACCCCGAGAAGCTGGCTGAGCGCGTCGGTCAGGTCGGCGCTGGCGCCCGTCATGACCGTGCCGGTGACGATTTCATAGGGAGGGAACGAACCGTTGTTGACGGAAATCATCTTGCCGGCGGACTTGATATCTTCCGGCAGGCGATCATGCAGTTCCTTGTTCACTTCCAGCTTGATGGAAGCATCCTGCGCCTTCGCAACGCCGGCAAAGGCAATGCCGGCGAGCGCCAGAGCGATGAGTTTCTTATGCGACATGTTCATTCCCCTTTTTAGGTGACGTTTTTATCTGATGAAGTGACGTCTGTTGCAGTGTTACGGTTTCAGGTTATCGATAAACCGATACGGCTTCCGTCGGTGTCGTATGCAAAAAGCTCTTCAGGCGTCATGTGGCGTTTCATGATGCCCTGGGCATGCAGTTCGCCCGCGAAGTCATCAATCATCTTACGGTTGACGGCAAAGCCACTGGCGTCCCAGCCCTTTGGCAGATCGCGCGAGGTTTTCAGCACCTCGTCGAACATCCAAGGTGTGGTCTCGGCATATTTGCGGCGCTTCTCGGTCCACATTTTCTGCGACTCGTCGATCAGGCGACTGACTTCGGCGATCGCCCAAGGGTTCTCGGCAACGATCCCGGCCTTGATGCCGATCAGGTGCATGCCCGGGACGTAACCGACATCATCGAAATAGCGCTGTTCCTCGTCGCGGAAATCCGACAGGACCTGGCGGAAGGGCGAGCCCGGCTCGAAATAGCCGTTCGGCATGAACGGGGTGAAGATCGCATCGAGACCACCGTCACGCAGAAGGTCCACCATCGGCTTCTCTCCGGGACATGCTTCGATAAGGCCAGGCTGGCCAAACCCATCGAGGCGGTCGGTGATCGGATGCGCCTCGGTCAGGCGGCCAGCATACCACATGGCGTCCGTGACCTCGACACCTTCACGGCGAATGGCGGCGCGTGTCCAGGTATTGCCGCTGTCGCGCCAGCCGGTCACGCCGATGCGCTTGCCCTTGAGCTGGCCTAGTGTTGTGATATCGCTATCGGCCATGGTCATGATGCAGCGATGGCGGAAACCGCGCATGATGAAATTGGGTATGCCGACGACACTGTCATCGCCGTCATGGCGCAGCTGCGAGTAGCGGCTGAACGACATTTCGGCCGCATCGTGGTCGGGATCCTTGCCCACATGCGAGACCAGCGTACCGATGCGGTCGACCTCAAGGTCGAGCTTATCGGAGGAGACGTCACCGAGAACCAGCGGCGTCATGTAGTCCCAGTCACGCAGTGCAATTCTAAGGCGCAGTGTCATTCGAGCTACTCATGTCAGAAAATGCTGATGTACTGAGATTAAAATGTTCATTTCGAAATGATCAAATGTTATTACGTTATTGAACATTAAATCTGGTGATAAAATGAGCGACGCCTATAATTCGACTTGGTTTGCCGAAAAATTAAGCGACCGTACAATTCGCGGAATTGCCTTGGAAACCAGTGCGTTGATCCGTGCCGGCGCTCTGCCGGTTGGCGCGAAATTGCCTCCAATCCGTGACCTGGCATTTTCGCTCGGCGTCAGCCCGGCAACCATTTCCGAGGCCTGGAGCGACCTTCGCAGGCAAAAGATCATCACTGGCAGGGGGCGGAACGGTACTTGGGTGAGCGGCGATCGCTTCATCGCCAAGCCTGAACGGCTGGCGAGTTCGGGACATTACGGCGCCGGCGCTCTAGATCTCACCATGGCCGTGCCGGACCCCGCCTTGCTGCCGCCGCTCGAAAGGGCGCTTGCCTACGGTGCTTTAGCGCAAAACCTCAACAGCTATGAACGCAGCCGAATTCTGCCGGAACTGGAGGCCGAGGTCCGCAAGACCTGGCCGTATGAGGCGGAGGCATTTCTGGCGATGAATGGCGGCTATAACGCGGTCTACACTGCGATCCACTCATTGGTGACGCCCGGCGCGCCGGTGGCGATCGAGGAGCCGACCGCCATGCGTCTGCTCGATATTCTCGAACATCAAGGCGCCCGCATCATTCCGGTGAAATGCGACGAGCAAGGGCCGCTGCCATCATCATTGAACGAAGCTATGCTCTATAAGCCCGTCGTCTTCCTGTTCCAACCCAGATTGCATTCGGTTACCGGCAGGACGGTAACTCCGGAGCGGCTTGGCGAGCTTGCCGACGTCTTGCGCTACAGCGACGCGGTGGTCATCGAGGATGATGGTATGGGCGACATCTCGTCCGCGGAACGTCATTCGCTTGGCCAGGAGTTTCCCGACAGGGTTATCCATGTCCTATCGCTGTCCAAAACGCTTGGGCCGGACCTCCGCCTGGCTGTGTTGTCGAGTACCAAGGCAATCGTCGAACAGGTGCAGTCCTATCGCAGTTTCAGTGCTGCCTGGACCAGTCGGGTTCTACAAGCCGCCGGCACATGGCTTTTGCGTCAGCCTGAAACCGCAGACTGCATCGCCGCGGCCAGGATCACCTATGACGAACGGCGAAACAGGCTTGCAGACGCTCTTCGTGAGCGTGGTCTGACGGTAAAAGTGGGGCACGGTCTGGCTCTATGGGTGCCCGTGGAATCGGAACCTTTCGCGATGGTGACGCTTGCTGCTCGTAATATCGCGGTTAATTCGGGCAGCAAGTTTTGCGTGGGCAGTAGCGCGAACATTCGGGTGGCAACCTCGATGCTAAAAGAAGGGTTTGATGAGGTCGCCCATGCAATTGCTTTGGCGCGTACTCCATAAGCGCGCGCTGACGGCGCCTCAACAAAGGGGGGTAGGCCGACGTTGCCGAGGCCTATAGAGTTAGCGCCAGCTGTGGGACGTTCCCTCTTGCCAAAAAAAGGGTTGGGCCATCTATGGATTGAATAGCCAGTCTAACCCATCGACTAGCATCGCACTACCATATCAAACAGGGTACCCTGATTATATCAGATCCGCCGAAAATATCAATGAAGACATTTAAATAAAGAGTTGTTTTTAAACGAAGATCTGAAATTAGTGCCTACCGCATCAACAAGAGCCTTAGCCTTCATGAAGAAGGCTAACAGCGAAGAACTGACCGCCTACTACTGCCCCGCTGGTGTCCCGACGATTGGGTTTAGAAACACAGAGACCGCCACTAAAGTCGATGGTCAGCGAAAGCAGACCATCACCAAAGCCGAAGCTGAACGCCTATTGCGCGACGATCTAGCTGGCTTCGGACGGGATGTTGCCACGCTCGTCAAAGTCCCGCTCGCCGATGATTAAATCGGGGCGCTCGTATCCTTCGCTACAATCTAGGACGGGAGCGTTGGCATCGTCTACGTTGCTACAGCGGATCAATATGAGGGCGCCTCTGAAAGACATTGGAGCCTGTTGGCTTCAATGGAACAAAGCCCGTGTTAATGGCGTCGTGACCCCGCCACGAGGGCTGACAATCCGCCGTCAGGCGGAATATGATCTGTTCAAGTCGGCGGTTCAGTGATCGGGGCTTTTCCGTCCACATAGCCGAAGCGGTCAGTCATCCAAGTCTGGACGACGTAAACCGACGCAAAGATCGCGTTTGAGAATAAGGAATGTTGTTACGAGTGGGCGGCCTTCTAAAAACTTCATGAAGATCGAACGTTGTCATTCTGGATCGGTTCCCCGTCCGCTTGGGGCGCATAGCCCAGCAGCCATATTTCCATTCGCTCCGGGTTCTGGTCGTGAACGAACGGACACCGTGTTGCCGTTTCCCCGCGTTCGCCAGCTTCTCTTCCAAGATGAAAGAGATGGATGCGTTCGATAGCGATTAGATCGTCAAAATCGACTGCAGCATAACCGTCATGCCATGCGCTGCGCTCAGTACCGGCGTCACGATAAGGATTTGTCGCTTGCGGCATGCCGATTCGTCCGGCTCTGCGCCCTTCATCAAAGCACTTCGTGTAAATCACATCATCTTGCGACATTTGAGCGATCCGCGTTGAGGATGCAGCCTAACCGAATAAAGTGACTTTCGTTCCAGCCGATCGCATCGATTGTGCGGCTTAAATAGCTAAAACACTAGCTATTGAGGCCCGATTTATGGCTGTTGCCCAACTCGTTTTATCTATCATCAAATTCGAGGCCGCAGTCATGTCCTGCGACTTTCAAAGCAAGGAATTGGACGCAGGGCAGGGCTATACCTTCGCCTCTACATCTAAGAAGTATCTGATCATCACCGCATTGGTTGACATCTACGTCGCATTTTCGAGCGGTGCAGCCGCCCCGAATGCCGCCGTTACTCCGCGCATCTAGATCGCTGCCGGTCAATCGTTCCCGTTCTCCATTCGCTCAGCCGTGAAAGAAACGATCGTATCAGCCTGATGGGTGGACTTCGGTCTAGGTTTCGGCTTCTCGAACGTCGGTTTCTGAAGCCCGCTGGCGCTGTGTTAGAGCGACTTCGCCCGCGGTCTTACATCAAGGCACTCGGCAATGAATACAGTGGTGGTCAGGGTCTCGGTGCAGCTTCACCGGCTGTCGGCGGCACGGTCCACGGCGTGGCATATTAAGACATCACGGATGGCAGCTTCCAACTGTGGTTTCCGCACTATGGCGCATCGGCTGGTTACGGCGAATGGCCTACAGGCGGAACCGCCACGATCGATGCGTCGAACAAGTGGATCGATGCGACCGGTGTCCAGAGGATCACAGTTCTTCAAACCAAAGCCGGTGCAAACGTCGCTTCAGCTAGCGCTTTCCCGAATGCGACCAGTGACAAGAAGGCGCGAACGGTGCAAACTTCAACGTCGCGTCCAAGATCACTGGTGCGACGGCGGTCAATGCTGGTGTGATGCTTGCGACTGGTGCTATCTATCTGAACAAAAGCCGGTTGGAGCTTGGGTGCTGGCACCGCACCTACAGCGCAAGGCGTTTATTCTCCGGAACATAAGCTAAAAGCGGCGGAAATCCGTGAGCTGTCCACTGATCCAAGCCATCAAATCCTGATTACTTCATCGATCTCCCTTGCGAAGCATGGCAAAAGAATACTCGGTCAGCATCGCACGCGGAACAGAGACAAGGAATGCGTCGTTGAGATTAGCAAGAATGGCGGCAACTATGCTTCCATGAAATACAGATCAACCTTGCGACAGGCCCTGTGCCCGCACAACCGGCGATGATGGCACTGCACAGGTTCATCAAAGCATGACGGTGACACAAGATGCTGGTGGATTTTGGCGCATGGTGGTCCGGATCGCTTATGACGCGACGATGCCAGCTGATCCGTTCCTGTTCGTTAGAATGTCTAACGATACAGCCGGAACGACCACCTACACCGGTGGCAACACTTCCAGCCTGAAGATTTGGGGCTACGACGTCCGCTAAAACGCGATTCCGAAGACGTAGACGTATGCCTCCACGAGCACCAAATAAGGTAAGCGCACGGTGAAGGCCGTCTTGCGATGACGGCCTGCTGACTGCCAGTCCTAGTGGTAACGCTAGGAGTAGTCATATGACGAAGCATCCAATTGAGGTGATCACGTCCGTAGAGCGCCGTCGGCGCTGGTCACCGGAAGACAAAGAGCGCCTCGTTGCGGCCTGCTTTGAGCCAGGTGCGGTTATCTCTGAGATTGCTCGCGCGGCAGGTATCCATGTCAGCCAGTTGTTCCGTTGGCGCAAGGAGCTCTGCCGAGTCGAAGAGCAGAGCACCGAGACGGCAACCACCTTGGTGCCGGTGATAGTGGCCGAAACGGTTCCGGCCGTGCCTGCCGTTCAATCGGAACCGCCTGCGACATCCCATCCTCGTCGGAAGCGCAGTGATGTAACAATCGAACTTGGTCGGGGCCGACGCGTCCGCGTGGATAGCGACATCGATACGGAAGCGCTTGGCCGGATTCTCGATTGCGTGCTGGGGCTACGATGATCCCGGTTCCGAGTGGCGTGAAGGTCTGGCTGGCGACGGGCCGCACCGATATGCGCAAAGGTTTCCCCGGTTTGTCGTTGATGGTGCAGGAGGCGCTGAAGCGCGACCCGATGTGCGGTCACCTGTTCGTATTCCGCGGCCGAGGCGGCGGCCTGATCAAGGTGATCTGGCATGATGGCCAGGGAGCCTGTCTGTTTACGAAGAAGCTGGAGCGTGGTCGTTTCATCTGGCCATCAGCGGCCGATGGCACGGTAGTGATCACGCCCGCGCAGCTCGGTTACCTGCTGGAAGGTATCGACTGGCGGATGCCGCAAAAGACGTGGCGGCCAACGTCGGCCGGATAAGCAAAAACACTGGAATGACGGGGTCGAATATGATTCCATCCTGTCATGAGCAATGCGACCGAAGAGCTTCCGGACGACCTTGCCAGTGCCCTTGCACTGCTGGCCCAGGAACGCGCTCGACGTGTCGCAGCCGAAGCAGAAGCGGCGACCGCCAAGGCCGAAGCCGCCAGCGCAAAGGCACTTGTATCGCATTCCGAGGCGCTAATCGCACGGCTGAAGCTGGAGATCGACAAAGTTCGCCGTGAACTCTACGGCAGCCGGTCCGAGCGCAAGGCGCGGCTCCTGGAGCAGATGGAACTGCAACTCGAGGAATTGGAAGCGGACGCCGGTGAGGATGAACTGGCGGCGGAGATCGCTGCCAAAGCTTCAGCCGTCAAAGCCTTCGAGCGCAAGCGTCCGTCACGCAAGCCCTTTCCCGAACACCTGCCGCGCGAGCGCGTCGTCATCGCCGCTCCCGCCAATTGCGCCTGTTGTGGATCGGCCAAACTGTCGAAGCTCGGTGAGGATGTCACCGAGACCCTGGAGGTCATCCCGCGTCAATGGAAGGTCATCCAGACGGTGCGAGAGAAGTTCACCTGCCGCGAGTGTGAGAAGATCACACAGCCACCCGCACCCTTCCATGTAACACCCCGCGGCTTTGCCGGGCCACACTTGCTGGCGATGATCCTGTTTGAGAAGTTCGCCCAGCACCAGCCGCTCAACCGCCAGAGCGAGCGCTATGCCCGCGAAGGTGTCGACCTCAGCTTATCGACGCTGGCCGATCAGGTTGGAGCATGTGCCGCGGCGTTGAAGCCCATTCACTCCCTGATCGAGGCGCATGTCCTTGGCTCCGAACGTCTGCATGGTGACGACACCACCGTGCCGATCCTGGCCAAGGGAAAGACTGATACGGGCCGCATCTGGACCTATGTCCGGGACGATCGACCGTTCGGAAGCCTCTCCCCGCCGGCGGCCCTTTACTATGCCTCGCGAGATCGACGGCAGGAGCATCCAGAGCGCCACTTGAAGACCTTCACCGGCATTCTGCAGGCGGACGCCTATGGCGGCTACAATCCGCTGTTCAAAATTGATCGCGATCCCGAACCGCTGACCCAGGCACTCTGTTGGGCACACTCGCGGCGCAAGTTCCTCGTGCTCGCCGACATTGCCGCAAACGCCAAGCGTGGAAAGAACGCCGCGCCGATCTCGCCTATGGCGCTCGAAGCCGTCAAACGGATCGACGGCCTGTTTGATATCGAGCGGGAGATCAACGGGCTTGACGCCGATCAACGCCTGGAGCGTCGCCGCAAGGAAAGCCTGCCGCTCGTTGATGATCTGCAGGCCTGGCTTCAAACCGAGCGGGCAAAGCTCTCACGCAGTTCCCCGGTCGCCGAGGCGATCGATTACATGCTCAAGCGCTGGGATGGCTTCACGTCATTCCTGGCGGATGGCAGAATTTGCCTGACGAACAATGCGGCAGAGCGAGCTCTGCGAGGCTTCGCACTAGGCAGGAAGTCCTGGCTCTTCGCCGGATCAGATCGTGGCGCTGACCGTGCCGCCTTCGTAGCCACATTGATCATGACGGCAAAACTCAACAACATCGATCCGCAGGCGTGGCTTGCCGACGTTCTTGCCCGCATCGCGGACACGCCGATTACTAGACTGGAGCAACTGCTTCCGTGGAACTGGATACCGCCGACCGTCAACGCTCAAGCGGCGTGATCTCTGACCGTCACGTGTCGCCGCTCTACCTTACTGATCCGTTTTTGCAGTGAGCGCACCAAATCCCTTTGCTTGGAGATTGTAGGGCGGGTTTGCCGCATCGCGGGCAGATAGTGGCAATGGAGCCAGTCCTGTAGATCATTGCGCACCTCTCATCACGAGCAGAAAACCGTTCTTCTAGCGTATGCATATCGCATTTTGCCCGTCGTCTCCATTCGTCGATAAGTAGTTTGGTCACAGAGAAATCAGTGACCAAGAGGGCGGCCTTCGCCGGATCTTTACCAAATAAGCATACATTACAAAGTTGTAGATCGTCAGGCGCATCGTATGGCTCCGTTAAGCTGACCTAGCATAGCGCCTCCGGTGACGGGCGATATATGATCTTCGGATTGTGGGTGAGCAGCAACCAATTCTCAGAATGCTTTACGACTTCGGGTTTACCACCTCTGAAGCGGGCGCATCGTTGATCTCACCGGGCGTCTGGAAAAATGTGTAATAGCCCGCAAGCATGAGGCCCAACACAAAGATTGCAGCGACGAAAATGTACATGCGCGAACGTGCTTGGCTTCCAGTGCTCATCGTTGATCCTTGCTGTTTTTGACGACGCAAAAACGGACGACGCCCATATTAGTTGCCTAGCTTAGCCCGCCGATTTCATAAATACCAACACGGCACAGAGACAGGCGAGATTAGCCGCCTGTCAGCCAACCATTTCCCTACAAAATCATATTTTCAGAAGATTTTTTCAAAGGCCCAAAATCCTTTCGCTCCACCCATCTGATCTGAAACCCCGCCAGCCGAGGGCAAGCTAGTTCGCGATCCAAACGCCCTCGAATGGCTGAACAAAAGTGAATTCCTAGCTGACGAAGCCAAACGCTCATTCGAGCGGAACAAGACTATCGCGTGCCGGGACGCATTCTGGCTGCACTTACGGCATTGGAGAGGGGTATAGCTGCGACGAACGCTGATGCCACCGAACTGAAGCGGACCACAGCTAACACCGCCGCGATTTCCACCGTCTTCACGGACGCTGTTAAGGCTGAAGAAGCTGAACAGATCGATGATGCCGAAGTCCGCACCGAAGCTCTGAAGACGCTGCACGGCTTGATGACAGATGAGTATGTGCCTCACGCCATTCTCGCCGATATCGCGAAATACATCATCGAGAGCCGTATCGGCTGATCATCGAGCCACAGCCTGAAACGAGAAAGCCCGCGCGCGTTATGGCGGGCTTTCGTTTATTCGAATACAGCGCCGATTAGGCGGCAGCTTCGCCGACGATGATGATGCGGGACAGAACGCGGTCATAGCCGACGATTTCACGGGCGACGCGGAGGGCGCGGGCCTGATCGCTGGATGAGTGAACAACGCCTTCGAGCACGATGTAATCGCCTGTCACATCGACCGATAAATCTCTGCCGTCAAAATTGGCGAGATAGCTGAGTTCGGTTTCGATCGCCGTCTTCTCCATGGAGATGCCGTGATCGCGGGCGAATTCGAAAGTGGCGGAAGGCTGAAGGGTCGAAAGAAACATTTTGCTGTCCTCGAACATGAATGCACGATGAACAAACCGTTGTGCGACGTTTATGTTCCGGTCGCGATGAGACTATTTTCTTGTCGCATCCTGAGTGCATCGATCGATGCGGCGAAAGTGTCGTTGGCACGCGCCTCTAGCACAGCCGCATCGCCGGTATCGAACTCCAGGTCCAGCGCATCGATCGTGTGCCACGCTTCGACATGCTCCATTCTGGCGGCACCAATCCGGCTGGTGAGCTTTTGATTTGACGCAGCAAGAACCTGCGCATCGGCAATCAAGGTGGCGATCGTGCGCCGTTCTGTTCGACAGCGCTGGTCAGAACGACATTGCGTTGACTGAGGTTGTTGATCTCAGCCGATGAGACGCGGTGAGAGATGTACCAGCCGCCACCAATTGACGACGACAGCGATGATAAGGGCTATGATTGCGTACATTGGGCGAACATGCCTATGTGGCGGCAATGTCATTCATCGCTCACGCGCATTGAGTCCCACATGACCTCCTTCAAGGACGTTTCACTGATAGAAGCGACGAGACCGGATTTTTGTGACATTGCGTGATTGCGAACCGCTAAGCAATGCTCTTCCATCGGCGGTCCACCGCCCTTGACAGGATCGACGTGCAGACTGGACTTTTTCACATCGAGATAAAAGAAGAGGCAGATTAGGGCGAGGGGTGAGAATACGCCCGCAATGAAGTCGCCCACTTCGGTCAGATCGCCTGTTGTGAGGAACGACCATTTCTTCCGCTTCCGCGTGTGGCCCCTCAAAGGCGGCAGGATCTTCGTGAACCAGAGAACGTCTTTTTGCCGATGTAGGCCCGGTTGGTGTGCCGGTCTCGGATTATGTAAACGAACCCGACGTAATCGCCGATATCGGCGCTGGTGAACGGCTCACCTTGGTAGGTCCACAATATGCGTCTTCTCCAAACGCATATTTATCCCGCCCCATTATTCACGTTGATAAGTAAGCCTTAATGTATGCTCTTCGAATATTCGCGGTAAGCGCCGCCAATCTCCACTCCGATGCAAGCCTTTGGTACGATATCGTACCGCAACGCCGGGGGCGTCCGCGCGTTATCAACGCGAACGCGGGAGTGGTAAGTTGTCAAAGCATATTGATAAAGCTGATTTGAAAATAGAAGGCGCTCAAGAGGTGATGACGATCACTGATTTTGCGCTAAAATATAAACTGACGAGCGATGAGCAATTGCGTCTGACCAAGCTATTCGGGATGTTCGCTACAAAGCAAGAGCTTCTGATGAACGCCCGCATCAAGTCCCGAATTCGTCACTGACAGAGATGGAGGTCGATTGGCTTCAGCATGGCTTTGAGTTCTTCAGAGCCGCGAAAACCGGCAAGCCAAAGATTCACCAGATCGCACGCCAATTCGTCCAAGCTCCCATCAGGAGCCACGATGCCGCGATCCAAGCGCACATCTTCGAGTACCGTCCTGAGCAGATCAAGATCGGCTGTTTCTAGCGCTTCAAAAGCCGTGGAGTACATGCAATTGCCCCGTTTTCCATAATTTACCAGAGACGAACCGTAAGCGGAAAGATGCGAGAAGTTGCAATAGCTTACAAGTGATTGTCCTCATCGATGTTGACTCCATCGCATAATGAGAACATAACAGGAACATAATCCTATTTGGAGGCTGTTATGTCCGCTGTTCACCCGCGTCGAAGAAGTTGAGATCGATCAGGCTCAGGCAGTTTTGGATGCCTTCGGTGGCAATGCGCTGGCGGCTCTGCGATCGGTCATCGCCGATGCTGAATTCCTGTGTGAGCAGCTTGAAACGGCAAGCCTGTATCTCAGCCATGGTGCTGCTCGTGGCTGGACGCCATCGTTTCAACGAGAAGGATAATGGAAACGATCGAAGCTGTCCTCGAACAGTTGCGGGTGCTCGATGCGAACAGAGTGACGCTTGTCAGGCCGTTGTGACGGACAGGACGCAAACGCTCAGCACACCAACAACAACGAACACAACTGACATGACTGCCAAGATCAAACTGCGATATCTCGTAACAGGCTTTTGCGGTTGTTGGGCTTTGGTCGGCTGGCCGCCAGCGAGATAGGCATGAGGTCTCCTTGGTATTGGGAAACCGAGCGGAACTCAGCTTTGTACCGGATACGTGGATCTTTGCTTTGTAGGTCCGCCATATAGGGTCTTTTTAGCGATGCCAGCTGCCGTCAGTCGATATTTCGAGGTGGCAGAGAATTCGCCATCAGCTTCGACCAGACCTTCGTTCGCAGCTTGGATCGCTGTCTTTAACCCGACACCATCGGGCAAGCTTTTGAATGCGCGTGGACCAAGAGCCATGATTAGAGTGCGTAGTCTGCTGTATGCCATGCGGGTTCGCTGTTTTCTTGTATTCTGGTTGCCGCAACCCGACCGGACTATGCCGGTGAGGGGAGCAGTACACGGACAGCCGACGTCCATGCGAAGGCATCGGCTGTCCGCGAAACCACGACTTTTTGCGATTTGTTCCGAGCAAATTTTGATAAATGAAAACCCCGCCGCGATGTCGGGGAGGAAGGGTGCAGCGGGGTCTAGTTTGAGCCGCTGGCGAGGGGGAAGCCAGAGCGTGCAGCAACAGCGGCGATTGCGTCGATTGGTTCCCTCAACGCAAAAAGGTCCGTAAGCTAAGGCCGCCGAACACTATGTATGCAGGAGACGCATACGTGAATAGCCCCGAGTTTCGTAGATACCCTCGGGTTAGATTTACTGCCACTCCTCGAACTCGACGGGCGAGGCATTCCGTTTTTGACGTTCTGGCGTTTCGGGTTGTAGAACATTTCGATGCTAGGGGCTATTCAGTTCGTGCATCTCGGGACTGAGCAAAAAAGCGTGTATCACGCGCTCTCGCGGATCATCAATCTGCCTTGAAATAGCTTGTCGAAATCGCGGTTTTCCTCACTGCCGAGAACTTTTACGAGATATTCGGCCATATCGGTCAACGGTTGGCGGTATGTCGTGAGGCGATAATTGGCGCCCTCCGCCTGCGGCACGTCGTCGAACCCGGTAATTGCTATGTCCTGAGGAATACGCAAGCCTAGCCTATGGCGGATTACATCTGTGGCGCCGATAGCGAGTGCATCGTTCTCGCAAACGAGGATATCCGGCAGCGTCGCCTTGTTGCGACCGGCCAGCGCATTTTCGACTATGCCTCCCGCAAGCGCTGGATCGTAGGCCGTCACGGAAATGGTTTCCGGTTCGTTGCCAAAATGCAGGCGCCAGTAGTCGACAAACGTCTCCTTGCGCAGCAGATGCGCGGAAGATGTTCGCGGGCCCGCGAGAAAAAGCGGGCTGCGGAAACCACGCGCATGCACATAGTTGGCGATTTCCTTCATGGCATGAACATCATCGACCGCAATCGAGATCGTATTTGGATTGCGCGACGTGCGAGCAAAAATTATCAGCTTGCGAAAACGCCGCGCATGCAGCGCCGTATCCAGAACCTCGTCGTCGAACTGGATACCGATCAGGATCACGGCATCGACCCTTCGCTGGCTTGCGTTGAGAAGGGCATGGCCTGCATCTGCGCGATCCAGCGTGTTGACAAGAAGTATGTCCCAGCCTTCGCGCCGCAGGATGCGCGTCAGTCGTTCCATCATCACGAGTTTATGCGGATTGGCGAAATCATCGATCAGCAGTGCCACCAGATTGGAACGATCTGAAGCCAAGCTGGAGGCTCGCAGATCCGGAACATAGCCGAGCCTTTCAGCAGCGATCCGCACCTTCTCGAGGCTCTTGGGCGAGATCGACGCGTCCTTGCGAAAGGCGCGGTTGACCGTCCAGCGAGAAACGCCGGCTTCGGCCGCCACATCGTCGGCAGTGATGTTTCCCGCAAATGCAGGGTTCTTTCCGTCGGCCATAGCTCTCTCCCGAATCCACTGTGGGTCGGTTCATCCCATACATAGCGTTTTTATTGAGCCCTCGGGAAATAAATTTGCCCCCGCGTGCAAATTGCTATTGCTCGCGCGAGCAAAAATTGCAATGGTCAAATCCAAGACAGTCGGGAGACGCCTTTCGGGAGGATGAGAGTGCTGAAAATCGGATTGCTCGGCGCGGGCCGCATCGGTCGCGTGCATGCCATAAACATTGTCGGTAACGGCCGCAGCCAGCTAGCTGCCGTGTCGGATGTAAACGAGGTCGCGGCGCGTTCGCTGGCGGATGCCTATGGCGCAAAGGCCACCAGTTCTGAGGCGATCCTGTCGGATGCCTCGATCGATGCGGTGCTGATCGCCACCTCGACGGATACCCATTCGGACATGATCGAAAAGGCGACCGCCGCCGGCAAGGCCGTGCTGTGCGAAAAGCCTGTCGACCTTTCGCTGGAACGGGCGCAGCGTTGCCTCGATGCGGTGATCAAGACCAATGTTCCTGTCATGATCGGCTTCAATCGTCGTTTCGATCCGAATTTTTCCGCGATCAAGGCGTCCATTGCATCAGGCGAGATCGGCAGGCCTGAACTACTGTCAATCACGTCCTTCGATCCAGCCCCGCCGCCAGTGGCCTATGTCAAAGTGTCGGGGGGTCTGTTCCGCGACATGATGATCCATGATTTCGACATGGCGAATTTCTTGATGGGCGATCTGCCGAAGACGGTGCACGCCGCCGGCACCTCGATCGTCGATCCCGAGATCGGCAAGGCTGGTGATGTGGATACTGCCGTGGTGACGCTCACCTATGCCGATGGCCGCATTGCCGTAATCAAGAACAGCCGACGTGCAGTTTACGGATATGATCAGCGGGTAGAGGTCCTCGGCTCCGAAGGGCTGCTCTCTGCCGGGAACGTGCTTGAAAATACGGTCTCGAAGGCAACGAAGCAGGGCGTGATCAGCGCCAAACCGGAATTCTTTTTCCTTGAACGGTATATGCGCGCCTATGCGGCAGAATGGGATGCGTTTGTCGCTGCCATTCTCGATGGGGCTGCCATTCCCGTGTCGCTCAAGGATGGTGTTGCCGCGCTGGCGCTGGCCGAGGCCGCGACCGCATCGGCAAAATCCGGCCAGACGGTTTCGCTAGCCTGATTGGTCACATACGCCGGTCTATGCCGGCGCGAAAAAGGATTGCTGCGGAGCAGGGGAGTGTGCCGCGGACTTTCGGTGCCGGTCCCGCATGACCGGATGACGGACGCCTGGGAGTGGCGTTCCGGTATTCAACTGGGAGGAAGTCATGAAGAAATTGCTTGCAGCCGCAGCGACGATTGCGCTCGTTGCCGCCGCCACCCCGGTGCTCGCCACCGATATCATCGTCGTCGCGCACGGCCAGGCCAACGACCCATTCTGGTCGGTGGTCAAGAATGGCGCCGAAAAGGCCGCCAAGGATACCGGCGTCAATGTCGAGTTCCGCTCGCCGGAAACTTTTGACATGGTGGCCATGGGCCAACTGATCGACGCCGCCGTCAATCAGGATCCCGATGGTCTGGTGGTTTCGATACCGGATGGCGACGCGCTTGGTCCGGCGATCAAGCGCGCCGTCGATGCCGGCATTCCGGTCATCTCGATGAATTCCGGCTCCGATGTTGCCCACAAGCTGGGCGCCAAACTGCACGTCGGCCAGTCGGAATTCGATGCCGGCAAGGTTGCCGGAGGCAGGCTCGCGGAGATGGGCGGCAAGAAAGCTATCTGCGTCAACCAGGAGGTCGGCAACGTCTCACTCGACCAGCGTTGCGCCGGTTTCGCCGAAGGTTTCGGCAAGGAAGTAAAGGTACTGCCGACCACCAATGACCCGACCGAGGTCGAATCCAAGGTGCGCGCGGCGCTGGAATCCGACAAGGATCTCGATGTCATTCTGTCGCTCAATGCCTCTCTGGTGGGTGAACCTGCCGTCAAGGCGGCCCAGGCACTCGGTCGCGACAAGGTGTTAATCTCTACCTTCGATATGTCTGCCGGTTTCCTCAAGGATATCGCGGACGGCAAGGCGGCATTTTCGATCGACCAGCAGCAGTATCTGCAGGGCTACCTGCCAGTCTCCTTCCTGGCGCTGCATGCGCAATACGGGCTGATGCCCGGTGGTGACGTCGCTTCCGGTCCGAACCTCGTGACCAAGGAAACCGCAGCGCAGGTCATCGACCTGTCCTCCAAAGGCATCCGCTAAGCAAATCCTCCTCCGGGCCGCCGTAGCTTTCGCCGCGGCCCGGCCATCGCCTCCAGGAGACAGACCCATGTCGACAGACACGCTGGCGCATAGTGACGAGCGCATCAAATCCGAGCCTCTTCTCGCCAAACTCATGAAACGGCCGGAACTTGGCGCAATCGGGGGCGTGGTCCTCGTGACAATCTTCTTCATGATCACTGCCGACAGGACGATGTTTACCCTGTCGGGCGTGATGAATTTCATGACGCCTGCCGCCCAGCTCGGCATTCTCGGCATCGCGGCGGCGCTGCTCATGATCGGTGGTGAATTCGACCTGTCGATCGGCTCCATGGTAGCATTTGCCGGTATGGTCTTTGGCGTTTTCACCGTCAATGTCGGCATGCCGCTTATCATTGCCATCCCGCTGACGCTCGCTCTGGCCGCCGCACTCGGGGCCACCAACGGCATGATCGTGCTGCGCACCGGCCTGCCGTCCTTCATCGTCACTTTGGCCGGCCTTTTCGTGCTACGTGGGGCAGCGCTCGTTGGCCTCAAACTTTTCACAGGCGGTTCGACCCAGCTGCGCGGCATTCGCGAAGCCGTGGAAGGCGATTTTTTGGCGCCGATTTTCTCCGGTGATGCCTTTGGTTTCATTATGCGCTGGCTGGTGGAAGCGGGCATCGTCGACAGCTTCAAGTCGGGCGTGCCGAAAGTGCCGGGCATTCCGGTCGAGATCATCTGGTTCGTCGCCTTTTCCGCGATCGCAACCTACATCCTCCTGCGCACGCCCATCGGCAATTGGATCTTTGCAACCGGTGGCGATGCGCTCGCGGCTAAAAATTCCGGCGTGCCTGTCCGTCGTGTGAAGATCTCGCTGTTCATGCTGACCGCCATGGCCGCCGCACTCGTCGCCATCATCACCGTCATAGATGCCGGTTCCACCGATGCTCGCCGCGGCTTCATGAAGGAGTTCGAGGCGATTATCGCGGCCGTTATCGGCGGCTGCCTGCTGACCGGCGGGTACGGCTCAGCCATCGGTGCATTCTTCGGCGCCATTATTTTTGGCATGGTCACGATCGGCCTGACCTACACCAAGTTCGACCAGGACTGGTTCCAGGTTTTCCTCGGCGCGATGCTTTTGCTCGCCGTCATCTTCAACAACGTCATCCGTCGACGTGTGACCGGGGAGCGTTAAAAATGTCCGCACCGATCATCCATATGGAAAACATCAAGAAGCACTATGGCAATGTCATTGCACTCAACGGTGTCACCTTTGACGTGCGTGCCGGCGAGTGCCACTGTCTTCTGGGCGATAACGGCGCCGGCAAATCCACCTTCATCAAGACCATGTCGGGCGTGCACAAGCCGACGGAGGGAACCATCACCTTCGAAGGAAAACCGCTTTCCTTCGGCAGCCCGCGCGATGCAATGGAAGCAGGTATCGCCACTGTGTTTCAGGATCTCGCCATGATCCCGCTGATGTCGGTGACGCGCAATTTCTTCATGGGGCGCGAACCGACCAAGGGCAGGGGCATCTTCAAGCGGTTCGATATCGATACCGCCAACGAGATCACCATGGCGGAGATGCGCAAGATGGGCATCAACCTGCGTGGTCCAGACCAGGCTGTCGGCACGCTTTCGGGCGGCGAACGGCAGACTGTTGCAATTGCCCGCGCTGTCTATTTCGGGGCAAAAGTGCTCATCCTCGACGAGCCGACCTCGGCGCTCGGCGTGCGCCAGACTGCCAACGTTCTTGCCACGATCAACCGCGTGCGTGAGCAGGGTATCGGCGTCGTCTTCATCTCCCACAATGTCCGTCACGCGATGGCGGTCGGTGACCGGTTTACGGTTCTGAACCGTGGCCAGACACTCGGCACCGCCACGCGGGGCGAGATCAACCCCGCCCAGCTTCAGGACATGATGGCAGGCGGACAGGAAATGGCCGAGCTGGAAGGCTCGCTCGGCGGAACGATCTGAGGCGTTTTTAATGGTACAGACTGCAACTCTGCCGGATCGTCCGCTTGGCATCGCCTTGATCGGCACCGGCTTCATGGGCAAATGCCACGCAATGGCCTGGCGCAATGTCGCCGCCGTTTTCGGCGGTGCGCATCACCGGCTCGAAATCCTCTCCGACGCCACAACGGAAAGCGCCCAAAAGTTCGCGGACCAGTTCGGTTTTGCCCGCGCCACCGCTCATTGGGAGGAAGCTGTCACCGATCCGAAGGTGGACGTGGTGTCGATCACCGCCCCCAACGGCATGCACCGCCCGATGGCCGAGGCAGCATTGAAAGCCGGAAAACATGTCTGGCTGGAAAAGCCGATGGCACTGACGCTTGCCGATGCGCAAGCGATGGCGGCGACCGCCGCAGCCTATCCGGGCCAGGCCACCATGCTCGGCTACAACTATCTGAGAAGTCCCGCATTCCAGGCGGCGTGCAGGTGGATCGGCGATGGTGCGATCGGCAGCCCGCTTGCCTTCCGCGGGGTCTATGACGAGGATTATTCCGCCGACCCGCACCTCCCGTGGTCGTGGCGGATGACTCACGAAGGCGGTGGTCTTGGCGCGCTCGGCGACCTCGGATGCCACCTCGTGAGCCATATGCTGGCGCTGATGGGCCCGGTGACCGAACTGGTCGCCCAGACCCAGGTCGCCGTTCCCACGCGTCCGTCGCCGGACGGGCCGAAGCCGGTCGAAAACGAGGACAGCGCGCTCGCGATGCTGCGCTTCGCCTCCGGCGCGCATGGCTCGTTCGCTACCTCGCGCGTCGCTCGCGGCCGCAAATGCCGGCTGCAATGGGAAGTGCACGGCGGCGAAGGCACACTCGTGTTCGATCAGGAGAACATGAACGAGCTCTGGGTGCACAAGGCAGGCGAAGCAGGTTTCGTGCGCCACCTGACCGGACCTGACCAGCCGGACTTTGCTGCCTTCTGCCCGGCGCCGGGCCACAACTTCGGCTTCAACGAACAGAAGGTCATCGAGGCGCGCGACCTGCTCTGCGCCATCGCCGGCGGGGCGAATGCCGGACCTGATTTCGCCCACGGCCTGGAGATCGAACGGATCATCCACGCCATGGCGGCCTCCAACGGTAGCGTTGTCCGTATCGAAAGGTAAAAGCCGTGACGAAGAAATTCGATGTTATCACGATCGGCCGCGCCGGCGTCGATCTTTATGGCGCGCAGATCGGCGGGCGGTTGGAGGATATGGGCTCGTTCGAGAAATATATCGGCGGCTCACCCACCAACATCGCCTGTGGGAGCGCTCGGCTCGGATTGAAGACGGCCTTGATCAGCCGGGTCGGAAACGAGCACATGGGGCGTTTCATTCTCGAACAGCTGAAGCGCGAGGGGGTCTCGACCGAAGGCGTGAAGACCGATCCCGACCGGCTGACGGCGCTCGTCATCCTCGGCATTCGCGACGACACGCAGTTTCCGCTAATCTTCTACCGGGAAAACTGCGCCGACATGGCGCTTTGCGACGACGATATCGACGAGGATTTCATTGCCTCAGCGCGTGCCGTCGTCGTCACCGGCACGCATCTGAGCAACAGCCGTACGGAAGCCGCCGTGATCAAGGCGCTCACGCTGGCGCGCAAGCACGGATTGCGAACCGCGCTCGATATCGATTACCGCCCCAATCTGTGGGGTGTTGCGGGTCACGGCGATGGGGAAAGCCGGTTCGTCGAAAGCGCCAAGGTGACGGCCAAGCTGCAGAGGACGCTCAATCTGTTCGACCTGATCGTGGGCACGGAAGAGGAATTCCATATTGCCGGCGGTTCGACCGATACGGTCAAAGCGCTTCGGGCGGTGCGGGCCGTCAGCGCTGCGACCCTGGTCTGCAAGCGCGGCCCGCTCGGGGCGGTCTCCTTCGAACACGCCGTTCCCGCAAGTCTCGACGAAGGGCAGAGCGGGCAGGGGTTCCCGATCGAGGTCTTCAATGTTCTGGGCGCCGGTGACGGCTTCTTCTCGGGGCTATTGCGCGGTTGGATGACGGGTGAGGACTGGCCGACATCGCTCAAATTCGCTAATGCCTGCGGTGCGTTTGCGGTTAGCCGCCATGGCTGCACGCCCGCCTATCCTAGCCTCGAGGAACTGCATTTCTTTCTCAAGCGCGGTGTCCTGCGACCTGATCTGCGCAATGATCCCGAGCTCGAACAGCTGCACTGGTCGACCACGCGGCAGAGGCGCGTCGATGGCGACTGGTCGACCATGCGGGTATTCGCCTTCGACCACCGCGTGCAGTTGGAGCAGATGCCCGGTTATACGCTGCAGAAGGGAGCGGCATTCAAGGAATTGTGCTTGCAGGCCGCGCTTCGCGTGCAGGCGGGCAAACCCGGTTACGGCATTCTCTGCGACAGCCGTATCGGCCGTTCGGCGCTGCATCGCGCTTCAGGGTCGGGCCTGTGGATCGGACGTCCCGCTGAGTGGCCGGGTTCGCGGCCACTGACGCTGGAGCCCGAGCTTGGCACGGATTGCGGCACGCTATCGGAATGGGCGCGTGAGGATGTAGTCAAGGTTCTGTGCTTCTGCCATCCGGATGACGATGCAGAAACACGCGCGGCACAGGAACAGACGGTCAAGCGGCTGTTCGAGGCGGCGCGGCGCAACCGGCTGGAGTTCCTGCTGGAAATCATTCCCTCAAAGGTGGGGGCGACCGACGATCATACGGTCGCAACGCTGATCCGTCAGTTCTATGCAGCCGGCATCTATCCCGACTGGTGGAAACTGGAGCCGATGAAGACTGCGGCCGGCTGGAAAAATGCGATTGCCGCCATCGAGGCGCATGACCGGTTCACGCGCGGCATCGTCGTGCTGGGGCTTGATGCGCCGGAAGCCGAACTTTCAGCGAGTTTCGAGGTCGCGGCAAGGTTCGATCTGGTCAAGGGATTTGCCGTCGGCCGCACGATTTTTGGCGATGCCGCACGGCGTTGGCTGGCGGATGAGATCAGGGATGCGCAAGCGGTGGAGGACATGGCCGGACGTTACGAGCGTCTCTGCCAGATCTGGGACGCGGCGCGGCAAAAGGCAGGGGAGAAGGCGGCATGAGCACGCTCAGACTGACGGCGGCGCAGGCCATGGTGAAATGGCTGGCCGCACAGATGACCGAAGAGGGAGAACGTTTCGTCGACGGGATCTGGGCGATCTTCGGCCATGGCAATGTCGCAGGGCTCGGCGAAGCGCTGCAGAAGGCCGTTAACGGGTTGCCGACATGGCGCGGCCAGAACGAACAGACGATGGCGCATGCCGCGATCGCCTATGCAAAGGCGAAGAAACGCCAGCGCGTCCAGGCCGTCACCTCGTCGATCGGTCCGGGCGCCACCAACATGGTGACCGCGGCAGCGCTGGCGCATGTCAACCGGTTGCCGGTGTTGCTGATCCCGGGTGACGTTTTCGCCAATCGCCGACCTGATCCGGTTTTGCAGCAGGTCGAGGATTTCGACGACGGTACGGTATCGGCCAATGACTGCTTCCGCCCGGTCAGCCGCTATTTCGATCGCATAACCCGGCCGGAACAGCTACTGACCGCTCTGCCGCGGGCGCTGCGGGTGATGACCGATCCGGCCAATTGCGGGCCGGTGACGCTCTCCTTCTGCCAGGATGTGCAGGCGGAAGCTTATGACTGGCCAGAAGCCTTTTTCGAGCCGAAGGTCTGGCGGATCCGCCGGCCGGAAGCCGACGCCCATGACCTCGGAGCCGTAGCTGAGCTTATTCGCGCGGCAAAAAATCCGGTGATTGTCGCCGGAGGCGGGGTGATCTATAGCGGTGCGGAAGAGGATCTCGCCGACTTTGCCACGCGCCATGCCATTCCGGTGATCGAGACCCAGGCCGGCAAGTCGGCGCTTGCCCAAAACCATCCGATGAACTTTGGCGCAGCCGGTGTCGATGGTTCGGCTGCCGCCAACGCTCTTGCCCGCAAGGCGGATCTGGTCATCGGTGTCGGTACGCGCTTCCAGGACTTTACCACCGGCTCCTGGTCGCTGTTCGAGGCGGACGGCCGCAAGCTCGTCTCCATCAACGTGCAGGCCTATGATGCCGACAAGCACGGCGCGATCGGCCTTGTTGCCGACGCGAAAGTGGCGCTGGCGGCGCTTTCCGGAAAACTCGGCACCCACCGTGCGCCCGAACCGGATGCCGCCTTGCGGAGTGCCTGGCTTGCCGCCGTCGACGGTCATTGCGCAGTGCTCGCCGGGGCCGGTTTGCCCAACGATGCGCAGGTCATCGGCGCGGTACAACGGGCAACGGATGAGAGGGCGATTGCCATGTGTGCAGCCGGCACCATGCCGGGGGCGCTGAAGCTTCTGTGGCAGCCGAGCCAGGGTGGCTATCACATGGAATATGGCTATTCCTGCATGGGCTACGAGATTGCCGGCGCCATAGGGCTGAAGCTGGCGCGGCCGGAGCGCGAGGTGATCTGCTTCGTCGGCGACGGATCCTATATGATGGCCAATTCGGAACTGGCGACTGCCGTCATGCGCAAGGTGCCGTTCACCATCGTTTTGACCGATAACCGCGGATATGGCTGCATCAACCGGCTGCAGCGCGGCACTGGCGGCGAGGCTTTCAACAATCTCTACAAGGACTGCAATATCGAGCAGCAGCCCGAGATCGATTTTGTCGCCCATGCGGGTTCCATGGGGGCCTTTGCCGTGAAGGCAAAGGATATTGCCGATCTGGAGGTCCAGATCGCCGCGGCCCGGGATCGCGACATTCCGACCGTCATCGTCATCGACACCGATCCGACCGACGGTCCGGGCTTCGGTGATGCCGGCCACTGGTGGGATGTCGCCGTGCCGGAAGTTGGAACCACCGAAAAACTCAAACAGGCCTATGCGCGCTATCTGACAAGCGCCGCCAAGCAGAACACCGTGAATTGAGGGAAGAGAAATGATCCGCTTCGGCACCAATCCCATCGCCTGGGCAAACGACGACGACCAGAGCCTCGGCGCCAACATTCCGACTGAACAGATCCTTCGCGAGGCGAGCCAGATCGGCTTCGACGGTATCGAGAACGGCCATCGCTGGCCGGACGATCCGCAGGCGCTCAAGGAGCTGCTCGGTTCTTACGGCCTCGCCTTCGTTTCGGGCTGGTACTCGCTGAACCTTCTTGTGCAATCCGTCGAGGAAGAGAAGAAGGCGATTCAGCCGCATCTCGACAAGCTCAAGCACAATGGCTGCAGGGTCTGCATCGTCTGCGAGACCTCCAACAGTGTGCAGGGCCTGCAGGCGCCGCTGTCGCAGAGCCCGGTGCTCTCGGATCAGGAGATGAAGGCCTTCGGCGGCAAGGTCGAGGAGATTGCTGCGTTCACGGCAAGCCAGGGCATCAAGCTCGTCTATCACCACCATATGGGAACCGTGGTCGAGACACCGGAAGAGATCGACGCCTTCATGGCGGTGACAGGTCCCGAAACACGGCTGCTCTTCGATGCCGGTCATTGCTATTTTGGCGGTAACGGCCGCAATCCGTCGCCGGTCCTGTCTCGTTACGTCGACCGGGTCAGTCATTTCCATGCCAAGAACGTGCGGCCGACAGTGATGCGGCAGGTGCGCGAGGAGGGGTTGTCCTTCATGGATGGCGTTCGGGCCGGCGTGTTTACCGTGCCGGGAGACGAGGAAGGCGGGGTCGAGTTCGAGCCTCTGCTGCAGATCCTGAAAGATGCCGGCTACGATGGCTGGATCGTCATCGAGGCCGAGCAGGATCCCGATATACGCAACCCCTTCGAGTATCAGTCGCTCGGCCTGAAGACGCTGAAGGCTGCTGCTGCCGGAACCGGCCTCGTCTGACCTTATAAATCCAGGAGTTTCCGATGCCTCATCTTCTCCATCGCCCCTTCGGCCGTCATGGCAAGGTTCACGAGATTACGCCGGCGAGTGCCGGCTGGCGTTATGTCGGCTTCTCGCTCTACCACCTGAGAGCAGGGGAGACGGCGGCGGAGGCGACCGGTGACAGGGAAGTCATTCTGGTCATGGTAGAAGGCAAGGCGACATTCGAGGGAGCGGGCCGTGATTGGGGTGTGCTCGGCGAACGCATGAACGTATTCGAGAAGACGCCGCCGCATTGCCTCTATCTGCCCGATGGCAGCGACTGGAAGGCGTCGGCCAAGACCGATTGCATCATTGCGGTGTGTACGGCGCCGGGCAGGCAAGGTCACCAGGCGCGGCGCATCGGGCCTGACGGCATCACGCTTACCCAGCGCGGCGAGGGCACCAATACCCGCTACATCAACAATATCGCCATGGAAAACGAGGACTATTGCGACAGCTTGCTTGTGACGGAGGTGTTCACTCCGGCCGGCCACTGGTCGAGTTACCCGAGTCATCGGCATGACGAGGACGACTTTCCCCGCATCACCTATCTGGAAGAGACCTACTACCATCGCCTCAACCCGGCCGACGGGTTCGGCATCCAGCGGGTCTATACCGACGACCTGCAACTGAACGAGACGATGGCGGTGCATGACGGCGACGTGGTCTGCGTACCCCGCGGACACCACCCTTGCGGCGCGGTGCACGGGTTCGAGATGTACTACCTCAACGTCATGGCCGGCCCCTTGCGCAAATGGCGGTTCGTGGCGGCTCAGCCCGTCGAACACCTGATGCGCTGACCTCTCAAGACACGGACATTAACAATGGATCAACCGTTTACACTGGCCGCCTGCGCGGAGATGCTGTGGCGCGACCGGCCGATCGAATGGCGCTGCGCGCGGCTCAAGGAGATGGGCTTCGATGTGGGCTTGTGGAACTGGCCGGAGCACGATCTGATCGCGCTCGAACGCTCGGGCGCCACCTTCTCGATCATGAACGGCTATCTGACCGGACGGCTAGCCGACGACGAGGGCGCCGACGAGCTGCTGCGCTCGGCGCGCGCGACGGCTGAGGTGGGCAAACGGCTTGGAGTCGCCCGTCTCAACCTGCACGGCACGGGGCTCGGCGAAGGCGGGCTTCCGGTGTGCCCCAGCGAGGTGGTGACGGGGCGGATGTGGCTGAAGGCGCGCGATACGCTGGCGCGCATTGCCGACATGGCCGAGGAAGAGGGCGTGGTGTTCACGCTCGAAAACCTTAATCTACCCGTCGATCACCCCGGCACGCCCTTCGGCCGGGCCGAGGAGACGCTGGCGCTGGTATCTAGCGTCAATCACCCTCGCCTCAGGCTCAATCTCGACCTCTACCATGTGCAGATCGGCGAGGGAAACCTGATCGAGACTTGCCGCAAGTGCCTGCCATGGATCGGCGAGGTGCAGGTGGCGGACGTGCCGGGGCGTTGCGAGCCGGGAACCGGAGAAATCAATTATTCCATGATCGCGCAGAAACTTTACGACATGGGATATCGCGGGCCCGTCGGTCTGGAAGCCTATGCCAAAGGCGATGCCGAAAAAGCGCTTGGGGAATTTCGGACAGCTTTCACTTTGAACACAGCATGAATGCTGCCTGATACGGATGTCGTTGCTAAATCCGCTTGCCCTGCTGGTCGAACAAGTGAAACCGCTCGCGGTCGGCGATCAGATCTAGCGTTTCTCCGATTGCGATTATCGACCTGCCTGACACGCGAAAGACGATCGCGCTGCCGTCCTCAGCCACGCCATGGACGTAGCTTTCTGCTCCGACGAGTTCTACTGCGACGACCTCCACCCTGGTGCTGAATCCGGTCGGCGAGGATCCTTTAGCGATAACGAGGTCCTCGGGCCGTATCCCGATAGTGGCAGCGTTATTAGGCAACCCGGATCGATCTCCTCCTGTCCACGCTGAGCCATCGCCAAGCTTCATCAGGTTCATCGATGGAGAACCTATGAAGGTCGCGACAAAAGTCGTCGCCGGTTTTTCGTAGAGCTCGATTGGCGTTCCGACCTGTTCGATCTGTCCTGCATTCAGCACCACCAGCCGGTCGGCCAGCGTCATCGCCTCCATCTGGTCATGGGTCACATAGATCGAGGTCGTGGCGAGCGAGCGCTGCAGCCTCCGGATCTCAACCCGCATTTGCACGCGCAGTTTCGCATCGAGATTGGAGAGCGGTTCGTCAAAAAGGAAGGCCGCCGGTTTGCGCACGATGGCACGCCCCATGGCAACGCGCTGGCGCTGGCCGCCAGAGAGCTGGCGGGGTTTGCGTTCGAGGAACGGTTCGATTTCCAGGGCGCGGGCGGCTTCCGTGATACGCCGGTCGATCTCGTCCTTCGGCGTGTTGCGGTTCTTCAGTCCATAGGCGAGATTCTGGCGAACGGTCATATGCGGGTAAAGCGCATAGTTCTGGAACACCATGGCGATATCGCGTTCCGATGGTTCCAGATTGTTGACGCGCCGTCCGGCAATCGTCACGTCACCGCCGGTAATGCTTTCGAGCCCGGCCACCATACGCAGAAGCGTGGATTTTCCGCAGCCCGATGGGCCGACCAGCACGATCATCTCGCCATCCTTGATATCGAGCGATACGCCCTTGATCGCCTCGATATTGATGCCATAGGTCTTGCGGACGTCGTTCAGTTCAATCGTTGCCATTACTTTTCGGTCTCCACCAACCCCTTGACGAACCATCGCTGCATCAGCACAACGACGATGACGGGAGGAATGATTGCCAGGATCGCCGTCACCATCACGTAGTTCCACGGTGTCGAAGCATCTGCGAAATCCACCATGCGGCGCAGGCCGATGATGATCGTGTTCATGTCTGCCCTGTCGGTAACAAGCAGCGGCCAGAGATATTGCGTCCATCCGTAGATGAACAGGATTACGAACAGCGCCGCGATATTGGTCATCGACAGCGGCAGCAGGATATCCTTCATGAAGCGAAATGGTCCGGCATTGTCGATGCGCGCGGCCTCCACCATCTCGCCGGGAATGGTGAGGAAAAATTGCCGGAACAGGAAGGTGGCCGTCGCCGATGCCATCAGCGGCAAGGTGAGGCCCGCGTAGGTGTTTAACAGGCCGAGATCGACGATCACCTTGTAGGTCGGCAGGATGCGCACTTCTACCGGCAACATGAGGGTGATGAAGATCATCCAGAAAAAGCCCATGCGGAAGGGAAAGCGGAAAAACACGATCGCGAAAGCCGACAGGAAAGAGATAACGATCTTGCCAATGGCAATGGCGACCGCGACAACAAAACTGTTGAACAGCAGTCGTTCGAGACTGACGCCGACGACACGCTCGACGCCGCCGGAAATGGACTCCGAATAATTCTCTACCATGTGACCGCCCGGCAGAAGCGACAGCGGCGGCCTGATGATGGCGCCTGATGGCGCCGTCGAGGCGATGAAGGTGTAATAGATCGGGAAGGCGACGATGATGATGCCAAGGATCAGCATCAGATGCGCCATCAGGCTCGCAATCGGTCTGTTTTCGATCATCTTTCCACCTCACGCATAATGCACGCGCCGCTCGACGAAGCGGAACTGGAAGGCGGTCAGCGCAATGACGATGACCATCAGGATGACAGACTGGGCGGCCGACGAGCCGAGATTGAGGTTCACGAAACCGTCGTTATAGACCTTGTAGACCAGCGTTTCCGTAGCTCTGGCCGGACCTCCGCCGGTGACAGAATGAATGATACCAAAGGTGTCGAAAAAGGCGTAGACGGTGTTGACCACCAGCAGGAAGAAGGTGGTGGGCGCCAGAAGCGGAAAGACGATGGTCCAGAACCGACGAGATCCGCGCGCTCCGTCTATGGACGCCGCTTCCAGCAGCGATTTCGGGATCGCCTGCAGGCCGGCGACGAAGAACAGAAAATTGTAGCTGATCTGTTTCCACGCAGCGGCCACCACGACCAGCGCCATGGCCTGATCGCCATTCAGGAGCGGATCCCAGGCAATGCCGTTGCGGCGCAGGATATAGGCGAATGTGCCCATGGCCGGGTTGAACATGAACAGCCACAACATGCCGGCGACCGCGGGCGCCACCGCATAGGGGATGATCATCATCGTGCGGTAAAAGCCTTTGCCGCGCACGACGAGATCTGCGGCGGTCGCGAGCAGCAGCGCGATGCCCATGGAAAGCACGGCCGTGGCGATACTGAAGACGACGGTGACGCGCAGCGCATGGAGATAATTGGCGTCCGACAGGATCGTCGTGAAATTGGCAAGGCCTACAAACGTGCTTTGCAGCCCAAACGGGTCTTCCCGCATAGCCGACTGGTAAAGCGCCTGGCTGGCCGGCCAGAAGAAGAAGACGATGGTCAGCACGATCTGCGGGGCGACCAGAAAATAGGGAAGGATCTTGTTCGGAAAGACGGTGCTTTGCACGGGCAGGCTCCTTGAGGATCAGGAAAGCCGCCCGCATGTTTGTCTCATGCGGACGGCAAAGACCGATGTCAGTTCCCAAGCGCCTGCTGGATCGCCGCATTACCGCGTTCGACGGACTTGTCGAGAGCGGCCTTGGCGTCCTGCTTGCCAGCGAGCATCGCCTCAAACTCCTCGTTCATGATGTCGCGCACCTGCGGCAGGTTGACGAGGCGAACGCCCTTGGAGTTTTCGGTCGGCGCCTTGCCCATCATCTGCAGAAGCGGGGTCTCGCGGCCCGGATTCTTGTCGTAGAAACCGGATTTCTTGGTCTCTTCATAAGCCGCCATCGTGACCGGCATATAGCCGGAGACCTGATGCAGACGGGCCTGTATCTTTGTCTGCGACAGGAAATTGAAGAAGGTGGCGACACCCTTGTATTCCGCATCGCTCTTGCCACCGAATACCCACAGGCTTGCGCCGCCCGGAATGGTGTTCTGCGGCCGTCCTTCGCCCTCGTAATAGGGCAGCTGGCCGATACCGTATTTCATACTGGACTTGATGATGTCGCCAAGACCACCGGAGGATTCCGTCAGGATGCCGCATTCACCGGAAGTGAACAGCTGCTTGGCTTCCGACGTGCGGCCGCCATAGCGGAAGGTGCCGTCCTTAGCGAGATCTGCGATTGACTGGAAATGCTTAACGAAGGGCTCGGAGTTGAAGGCGAGTTTCACGTTGGTGCCACCGAGACCGTTCTCGTCACTCGCATAGGAGAGATTGTTCCATGCAGCAAAGTTCTCGGTCTGGATCCAGGTCAGCCATGTCGAGGTGAAGCCGCAATTGGCGGCGCCGCTCGACTTGATCTTCTTTGCCGCCTCAAAGACTTCCGGCCATGTCTTTGGTGGCGTATCGGCATTCAGCCCTGCCTTCTCGAACACATCCTTGTTGTAATAGAGGATCGGCGAGGATGAGTTGTATGGGAAGGACAGCATCGTGCCGTCCGGTTTCGAATAATAGGAGACGATACCGGGCAGGTATTGGGCCTTGTCGAACTTGAAGCCGCCCTTTTCCAGCACTTCCGCCACCGGGACTACGGCGCCCTGCGCGCCCATCATCACGCCGGTTCCCACATCGAAGACCTGGATAATGGCCGGTGGCTGTTTGGCACGGAAGGCGGCGATGCCGGCATTCAGCGTTTCCGGATAGGTGCCCTTGAAGACCGGCAAGATCTTGTAGTCGGACTGGCTTTCATTGAACTCCTTGGCCAACTGGTCGACGACTTCGTTATTGGCGCCGGTCATGGCGTGCCACCACGAGATCTCGGTGGCGGCGAGCGCACTCGATGCCATCAGAGCCAAGGCTGCGGTTGAAAGAACTGATACGAAAGCGGTTTTCATGGTCGATTTCCTCCCTTTCCATGAATTGGCCTGCCGACGTCCGGCGGTATTTCCGGAACCCTCCCCGGTCCCGTCATTTGCAGCGTATATTCACATGGTGCGCGATCAGGCGGCGGCAACGCCATCCGAGCCGATGCCGGCGATCCGACATAGGTCCTCAATCGCGCCTGGACCGGCTGCCAGAACCGGCGCGCCTTTCGTCAGCCTTTCGCCTTCGCTTGGAAATGGCAGGAACCAGCCGCCGGCTTCGCGCACGAGGCAGTAGCCGCCGAGACAATCCCAAGCATGCATATAAGGCTCGTAGTAGCCCACGAGACGACCGGCCGCGACATACGCAATCATTAACGCGCCCGAGCCGAGCCGCACGAAATTGCCGCCGCCTGCCAGCAGATCCTCGACGATCTTCCCGACCGATGCCGGCGTCACATGATGGTTGGCGCCGATGCCGGTCACGGCGTTACGGATCGTTTTGGTGCTCTCGAGCTCCAGCTGCCTACCGTTCAACGTCGCGCCCATGCCGGAAGCGCCCGAATAAAGCTCGTCATGGCAGGGGACATGGATGACGCCGATCACGGGCTCGCCCTTATAGAGAACGGCGATCGAGACGCACCAGTTGGGCATCCCGTGTACGAAAGGACTGGTGCCGTCGATTGGATCGACCACCCAGGTATAACCGCTATCGCCAACGGTCAGCCCGTATTCCTCGCCGAGAAAACCATCGGCGGGAAAGGCCTCCCCCGTTCTTTCCCGGATCAGGTTCTCGACGTTGCGATCAGCGATCGACACCACATCCTGCGGGTCGCCCTTGATCTCTATGACCAGCGTATCGCGCCGCTGATAATAACCGAGCGCCAGCTTGCCGGCTTCGACGGCGATGGTTTCCGCCAGCTTGTGGCGTTTGACGATCTCGTCCTGTTCCGATGTCATGGGGCGTTCCTCACTGCGCGATAATGGCGATGCCACGGTTTTTCAAGCCGATGGCGACGCGCGTTCCAGGGGCAAGCGGGCGGTCGACCGACGGGTCCACGATAAACAGGGTCCCGCCGCTCGTTTCCGCCTCGTATTCGATATGATCGCCGAGATAGGCCGCATGGCTGATCCGCCCCGGAAAGGCAGCCGTTTCCGCCGGTTCCAGCGTGATGGCACTGGGGCGCACGGCAAGCTGGCTCTTGCCGGTTCTTGCTCCGCGCGCCGGCACGACATGTTGGAGGCCTCCAATGCTGATCGTTGCCTCGTTGCCGCTGATATCGATGATCTCGCAGGGTACAACGTTCGCTTCGCCAATAAAATCGGCAATGAAAGGCGAGGCCGGGGCTTCATAAAGCTCGCGGGGTGATCCCTGCTGGGCGATCTCGCCGTCCTTCATGACGATGATCCGGTCCGATACGGCCAATGCCTCGTCCTGGTCGTGGGTGACGTAGACGGCTGTGAATTGCAGGCGTTGTTGAAGCTCGCGGATTTCCGTGCGTACCCGGCGGCGAAGGCGGGCGTCGAGATTGGAAAGCGGCTCGTCGAGAAGCAGGACCTGCGGTTCGAGAACCAGCGCGCGGGCAACCGCCACGCGTTGCTGCTGGCCCCCGGACAATTCTGCCGGAAGCCGGCCGCCCATGCCGGCAAGGCCGACAAGTTCGAGCCCGTGTTCCGCCTTCTGTCGCGCATCCTTTTTCGAAAGACCGGTGGATTCCAGGCCATACGCGACATTGTCTAGCGAGTTCATATGCGGAAACAGTGCATATGACTGGAACACCATCGAGACGTCGCGCTCGTTGGCCGGCAGCATGGTCACATCCTTGCCGCCGATCAGGATGCGGCCCGAGGTCGGGTGTTCCAGACCTGCGAGCATGCGCAGCGTCGTCGTCTTGCCGCAGCCGGAAGGGCCGAGCAGCGTCACCAGCGTACCGGGCTGAACCGTCAGCGACAGGTCATGGATGGCCGTGAAGGAACCGAAGGATTTGCGAACATTCTGGAACGTGACCGAACCGGCATTTTTGCTCATGCGGTTTTCTCCTTGGCCTGAGCAGTCGGAAGGCGGACGCGGGACGCCGAAATGCGGTTCTCGCGTCGCAATCGCCGCTCGCCGACCAGAACCTGGAACCCTGTGATGACGGTGATCATCACCACGATCAGCATGGAGGAATAGGCGATGGCGACGCCGTATTCGCCGTTTTCCACCAGCCCGACGATATAGGATGTCGCCATGTTGTACTGGGCGCTGACGAGGAACACGACGGCGCTGATCGAGGTGATGGCGCGCACGAAGGAATAGACCAGTGCGGCCGTGATGGCGGGACGCAAAAGCGGCAGGATGACCTTGCGGGCGGTGCGGAAACTGGTGGCGCGCAGGGTCATCGAGGCTTCGTCGAGGCTCTTGTCGAGTTGGCTCATCGCTGCGATGCCGCCGCGCACGCCGACCGGCATGTTACGGAACACGAAGCAGGCGATTAGGATCACTGCCGTCCCGGTCATTTCCAGCGGCGGGAGGTTGAAGGCCATTATGTAGCTGATGCCGATGACCGTGCCGGGAATGGCAAAACTCATCATTAGCGCAAATTCGAACAGTTCGCGCCCGGCGAATTTCTGCCGTATGATCACGTAAGCCGTGGCAAGGCCGACGATCGCTGTCAGCGGGGCGGCGATCAACGCTATTTCCATCGTCGTCCAGAACGAGTTCCAGGCGACGCCGGTCCAGACCAGCGAGCGATCGCGAAAGGTGATGGAAAAGGCCTTGGCGTAATGCGCGAGCGTCAGGCTGTTGTCGAGACCCCAGGTTTTGACGAAACCGCCGAACAGGATCATGCCGTAAACGACGAGCGTGAAGATCATCCACGGAATAACCACGGCATGTACGCCGATCGACAGGGGCCGGGGCAGGGCGATATGGGCGCCGCTATCGCCCTTGCCGGTTACGGTGGCAAAATTCTTGCCCGACAGCCAGATGCGTTGGGCGAGGAAGGCCGACAGCGTGAAACCGAGCAGGATCATAGCGAGCACGGCCGCACGGGCCGGATCGTTCTGCGATCCGACGACGGCAAAGAAGATTTCAGTCGACAACACGCCGTGGCTGCCGCCAAGCACGAGCGGATTGCCGAAATCAGCCATGCTTTCGATGAAGCCAATCAGGAATGCGTTGGCGAGACCGGGTTTCATCAGCGGCAAGGACACTCGCCAGAAGGTGCGCCAGCGATCGGCCCGCAATGTTTGCGAAGCCTCCTCCATCGACGGGCTGACGCCCTCGACCACGCCGATCAGCACCAGAAACGAAATCGGCGTGAATGACAGAACCTGTGCGATCCAGATGCCGGTCAGGCCATAAAGCCAGCGGCTCGGTTCGATGCCGAATGTCGAAGACAGACCCTGCGTGACGATGCCGGCACGGCCGAAGAGGAGGGTGAGGGCAAGGCCGATGACGAAGGGCGGCGTGATGATCGGCAGAATGGTCAGAAGCCGAAGGCCCTTCTTAAAGGGAAAGCGCGTGCGGGTGGCGACAAGCGCGAAGGCAAGGCCAAGTGCTGTCGAACCCGCCGCCGTCATGATGGCCAGAAACAGCGTGCGCCATGCCACGCCGCAACGCGCGCCGCCAAGGACGCAATCGAGGCTCCAGATCGATGGATCGACAATGTTGCGGGAAAAACCGTCGAAACTCACCGAGCCGTCGAAATCCTGAAAGGCACCGATGAACATCGAACCGATCGGATAAAACACGAAGACGGCGACGAGAAAGACCAGCATGGAAATGGTGGCGACCACGAAGGCATCACCGCGCATGACGCCCCGTTCGGCAAGGCCGAAGGCAAACATCAGCACGAAGCAGATGGCGGAAAGAACCGCACCCGCTCCCATCGACGGTTGGCCGTCGGCAAGCGGACCAAAGACCGTTTCGCTAATTGTCCAGGTGAAACCGGTGGCCCCGATCGCCAGACCCTGCAGGGCAAGCAAGGCGACGCCGAAACCACCGGCAAGGGCAAGCATTTTGCCACGCCGCATTGGATCGACAATGAACCGCGCTGCAAGCGCCAATCCGTAAGCTGGAAGGACCGCGATCAACCAGACACGGCCATGCAGAAAAATCTGCAGGAAACCGGGTGCTGCCGCAGGCTCTCCGGGGAAATCGGAAAGCCAGGTAAACGCATAAAACCCCTGTTCGATTCGATACCAGGGAAGGAGCAGCATCGCGGCAGCGCCAAGCGCCAGCACGATATCCAGTCTGCGATTGCGATTGTTCATGGTTCGATGCGACCTCATCAAAGGACAAGTCGATCATGCCGCGCCCCTTTCAGCCGAAGCGCGGCAGAGACAAATGGGATCAGTTGGCGTTGGCGCCGATTTCCTTGTCCCAGCGTTCGAGCAGCTTTTTGCGCTCGGTCGGATCGCCATAGGTCTTGAAGTCGTAATCGATCAGCTTGATGTCTTCGAAGCGCGGCGATTCCTTCGGGACCTCGGCCGTCTTGTTGGACGGAAGCTGGAAGGATTTTGCGTCCTTCATGTGAGATTGCACCTGCGCCGTCAGCGCCCAGTCATACCACTTTTTGGCATTGTCCAGATTGCGTGCACCCTTGATGATCGACATGGAACCGATCTCGTAGCCGGTCCCCTCGCAGGGCGCAATCGACTTGACCGGAAAGCCCTCGACCGTCTGGGCCACTGCATCATGCATGAATACGATGCCGAGACCGGTTTCTCCGCGGGCTGCCGCCTTCACCGGTGCAGAGCCGGATTTCGTGTATTGCGAGACATTGGCATTGAGCTGTTTCAGGTAATCGAACGCCTTGTCCTCGCCCATAATCTGCACGAGCGATGCGAGCGCCGTGTAGGCCGTGCCGGAGGAATTCGGGTTGGCCATCTGGATCTCGCCCTTAAGCGAAGGGTCGAGAAGGTCGGCCCAGCATTTGGGCTCCTTGTAGTTCTTCTGCTTGAAGAGATCGGTGTTGTAACCCCAGCCGAGCGCACCGGCATAAACGCCGACGGTCTTGTAGCCGGAGCTTTCCGCCTGCTTCTTTGCCCAGTCCTGCAGTTCATCGAGATGCGGCGACTTGTATTCCTGCGACAGTCCTTCCGACGCGGCCTGAAGATGCGGGTCGCCGGTGCCGGCCCACCAGATGTCGGTTTTCGGGTTGCGGGCCTCGGCGCGGACCTTCGCATAGGTTTCGCCAGACGACAGGCGCACCATGTTGACCTTGATGCCGGTGTCCTTTTCGAACATCTGCTGCATCATTTCGCAGATCACCACATCGGCGGAACATATGAGATTGAGGTCTCCGGCAGCCTTCGATGCCGGTGCATTCATCAAAAGGCCGGCAGCCGCGACCGATGCCATCAAAGCAAGACGCATAATAATCCTCCCAGATTTCTGGATGACGCCTCCACATCATCCCGCTCTTGCAAGCGTGTGCAATGGTTCCACGCATATCTGTGGATTGTCAATAAGAAATACTGCATAAAATGCGCTTTAATACGCGCCATACGTCACGAAATTGTTGCACGCGATTGCAAAAAGAGGCAGAAAAATTTGCGGGAGAAAGCAGACGTGAACCAGAAGATCTTCGTGAGCGCCAAGGAAGTGGCGGATCGTGCCGGCGTGTCGCGTTCGGCCGTCTCGCGCACGTTCACGCCTGGAGCGAGTGTTTCGGAGGAAACGCGGCGACGTGTGATTGAGGCTGCGGAGGCCTTGGGCTATCACGTCAATCACCTCGCTCGAGGGCTGATGCGCAACGAAAGTGGCCTTGTCTGTCTCATCGTCTCTGAGATGGACACGCCTTATCGATCAAGCCTCATTCGGGCGATTTCCCATCAATTGCAAGCCGTCTCCAAGATCGCCATGCTGATCAACACGGATCGTTCCGATAAAAGCGTCGATGATGCGCTCAGGCTGGCGATCAGCTATCGCGCCGATGCGTCCATCATTCTCTCCGGAATGCCGGACAAATCGATCACCGACCTTTGTGTGAAAAGCGGTCAGCGGCTTGTGCTTATCAATCGCGACGAGGAGCGCGAAGGGGCGCTGATGATCAATCTAAATGACCGGGAGGCCGCACACCGCGCATTTATCGCGTTTCAGCGCGCCGGGTGTCGCCGTGTTGCCTTCGCGAATTCTGATGTCGGAACACCAAGTCTAATGGCTCGTGAGCAAGGGTTTGTTGCTGCCGCGATCGAAGCCGGCGTTGAGGTCATCGTAGAGCGTTTCGGTCCGACCCGTTATCAGAGCGGCGTTATTCTGGCGCAACGCCTTCTCACGCGAGAAGCGCGCCCGGATGCGATCTTCTGCGCCAACGATCTTCTTGCCTGCGGTGTTATGGATACCGCCCGTCACCAGTTTAAACTCACTGTGCCTGACGACATTTGTGTAATTGGTTTCGATTACATCGAGCAGTGCTCATGGTCGTCTTATGATCTGACGACATTCGCACAACCCGTCGACCAAATAGCGAAGGAGGCGGTCTCGTGGCTTACGCATCCAGCCAAAACGGATAGCATTGCTTCCCAGATTTCCCCGGAACTGGTCTGGCGCGGGTCTGTGCGCGGTGGTTAGAGAATTGTGCTTCAACCGCACAGCTAAATTATCCGCATACCTAAAAACCAAAATCAAGCAAACTGCGTGAAGATCAACGATATTAGTTCGTCTCGAATGCGTTATCCTTTCCGAATAGCTTCGCTTTGTGTCGACATGCCCATTGCTGTCCTTCAATCCTCCGGCCCAAACTTCTCGATAGCCATGCGGGGGCTCCTCACTATAGTCGAGCCACTTTTATGAACATTTCTGATTGATCGTACGCTTACAACATCTGCGACCCGCGGAGTCGGTCGCTTTGTTACAGAGATGGATTGCAATGATCGTTTCGGTTCAGGGCCACAGGCTAGAACTCGATTCTATGCCTCATCTGCGGCACTGGTTTTTGCTCATCCGCTCGCTCTGCCTATCGGTTGGGATCGAACGCGTGAGGAACGAAGTGCAGGTTTGTGAACATTCCACTGGCGGCGATCGCGGCCTGTGGCTTCATTCAAGTGGCTGAGACGGTGACGGCCGGTAACGCTGAGGCAACTGCGCGCATAGTCGAGGGACTTGTCAAAGGTGTCGGGTTTATCGCCGGTGGCGCGATCCTGATCGGAAAAGCGAACCCGAGGGACAGCGGCTGTTGCGAGTTTACGGGCTACCGGCGCAATTGGCGCCCCTGTCGGGCTCGGTGCCTTCGATACTGCTATTGTTCTATCGGTCACGACATTTGCCACTTTGATAATTAGGGCTAATTTCAAGTCTTCCGAAAGCGAAGGCGGCAGGACCGACCGAGCGAAATATTGCACTTGGGAAAGAATGTAGAAAAAGCCCGGCTTTGGAGCCGGGCCTGCATGTGGATGTCAGTCAGTGATGATGCTCAGGCATTTCTTTGAGCTGATCCTTCGTCCATGCAGTCACGGCATGGACGTCGCCATCCTGATCGCGCATGAACTGAAGATCCGTCAGCGGAACAGCGACAGGTTTTGCGCCGATCCCAAGGAAACCGCCGACATCAATGACTGCAGAACTGCCAGGACCTGTCCCATGGATATGGTCGACCTTTCCGACCTTATGGTCGTCCGCGCCATATATGGTTGCACCTTCGAGAACAGCTGGTGTCAGTTCCGCTGGGTTCAGGCGAACGTGATTGGTGTGGTCCATGTCGTTTCCTCCGTGCGTTTTGTTTGCGGGGAAAGAACCACGAATTCGCTGGTTTGTTCCTGGGCTATTTGCGATGGTAGTTACAAAAAAATCCTTTTGAATCAGATCGGGTCATGCCGCAATTCGTCTAGTCCACGTTGCCGGGACGCGGCTTTACGCAAAGCGGGCATGATGTCGCGCTGGCGTGCTGCCAATGCTTTTTGTCCTGTCCGTCCGGACGACCAGCTTGCTCCCAAATCTCATATGCCCGTCTGGCGATCCACCCTGTCTTTCCGCCATAGATATCCGCTAGGTCATCGATAGGATTAAACTTGTGCGATTGAATCATTCCGATCAATGTCCGGTACCCTCCCTAGCCGCCTCGAGCCGACGCTTGTCCTTTATGGTTTAGTGGTATTTCCGGAGGGCGCGTTGCTTTGTGAAGATCCGCCAGTGCCGCTTTCGGCATGCGGCGTCCGATCGACCAAGGTGGGCGTCGTCGAGGTCTCGCTCGGGCTTGCCGCGGATTTTGGAGTGTTGTCACCGGCGGGCGGTGTAGCAGTCTGCTCGGTGGGAGCATCGGTTGCTTCCCCCCAAAACTCAGCACCAACCCAAGCGACCGCTGCGAGGCAAAGGCCAACACATAGCACGATCAACACAGGTTTTCCTGTCCGCCCCTGACGCGCATCCGTCGCATTTTCAACGACCTTCCGATCCGTCATTTCATTTCCTCCCATTGAGGAGGAGTAAACCTAGTAGACTGGAAAGCGTTCCGCTCTGGTCTGCGGGGCGGCGCGGATGGAGTAGTGCGCGCCGGGCTACGATCATGGGCTGCGATGGGGCTTCAACGATTCGACAATACCGACCCACCGCCAGAACGAAAATCCGCGTGTGCTACCCGTGAGCTCTGAAGTATGAGCAGCAATGAGCTCCACATCTGACCGGCCGCTATGGCCCTGTCGCAGGCGCGATCTGCATCTGGGCGGGGCGCAGTTTTTCAGGTGCGCCGGACATCGCCTCCTGTCCCGTCAGTCGCTCCTGCGATGTCTGCGGCGTACCTGTATTAGTTTCGATCGCGGAAGCCGTGTCAGTAATGCGATCGGTCCTCAATTTTGTGGAGCCTTGAACGCTCGTAGGGACAACGTCAGTCCCTCTCGTTTGCGGAATGACGGTTCCGTCCGAAGACGCGACACGCCAGACGGTATTACCTGCGTCATCGGCCACGAGCAGCGCGCCGGTGCCATCGACACCCAGGCCGACGGGACGACCGCGAGCCTGCTCGCCATTGATGAAACCTGTGACGACATCCTGCGTCTTGCCCGATGGCTTGCCGTTCTCAAACGGAATGTAGACGACTTTATAGCCGTTGAAGTTGTCGCGGTTCCAGCTGCCACGGTTGCCGACAAACGCTCCGTTTGCATAGGCTTGCGGCATGGCCGAGCCTTCGGTGAAGGCCATGCCGAGCGCGGCCACATGGCTCGACAGCGCATAGTCAGGCTTGATTGCTTTTTCGACCATGTCGGGACGTGGGGGATAAACGCGCGGATCCACGTGATCGCCATAGTAGCTCCATGGCCAGCCATAAAAGCCGCCATCCTTAACCGATGTCATATAGTCCGGCACAAGGTTGGGGCCGAGCTCGTCCCGCTCGTTGACCACTGTCCAGAGTTCGCCGGTTTGCGGATGGAATGTCAGCCCGTTCGGATTGCGCAGGCCGGAGGCGAAGACGCGTGCGGCACCCGTCTGTCGGTCGACCTGCCAGATTGCGGCCCGGCCCTTTTCTGCCTCAAGCCCGTTTTCGGCGACATTCGAATTCGAACCGACGGAGACATAGAGCATGCGACCATCCGGGCTCAGCGCCATATCCTTGGTCCAGTGATGGTTCAACGGACCACCGGGAAGTGGGGTCAGAGTTTTCGGCGCTTCGCTGATCTGGTTCTGGCCGAGTTCATAAGGATAGACGAGAACGGCGCTGGCGGACGCCACATAGAGCGTGTTGTCGGCCCATGCGAGGCCAAAGGGAGAATCGACGCCGGTCAGAAGATCATGACGTTCGTCTACCGCTCCATCGCGATTGCTATCGCGCAGCAGGGTGATGAGGTTGGTTTCCTTCTGCTCGCCGCCACCGCCGGAAGCCATCGCCATGATCCAGCCGCGGATGAAATCCTTTGGACGACTGAGCGGCTTTCCCTCCGGCGCCTTAGACTGCACAACCAGCACATCGCCATTCGGCAGCGTGTGAACCGTGCGTGGGTTGGCGAGGTCTTTGGCGTAGGCTGTCACCTTGAGGCCTTCCGGAACTAACGGCGTTTCGCCATCCTTCCAGCCGATGACCTTGGCCACCTTGAGGTCCGGCAGCAATTCCTGCTGCGGTTCCGGCAGGACCGGGTCAGGCCCGATCTGCTGGGACGCATCGACTGCCGCAGTTTGCGCCCTCGCAATGCCTGCGAGGCAGGCGGTTAAAGCAAGGACGGACACGCCAGGAAAGAACGATTTCATCTCAGACCCTCCAGGCCAGTCTTGCGTATTTTCTTGCTGACGTGACGGCAGCGAAAACGGTGAGCACGAATGTTGCCGTCGAGATCGCAAAGCCAAACGGAATGACGGCCGTCCAGCCGTCACGGGCATGAACGAAGCTGTTGACGAAGGCGAGCAACAGGATCGCAATGTAAAGCAGAATGGCCATGAAACCGGGGCGAAGGGGCCTTGTGCGCCGCCGGAGAATGTCGACTACGCCCGCCAGAAGGCCGATTGCCCCAAAAAAAAGTCCGGCAAACAGAAGCCATGAGGCGAAAGTCAACCAGATAAGGTTACCACCGCTTTGCCAGTAGGCGATGTCTGCTCCTAGCGTGAGCGTGAAGCAGACGAGGGGGAAAGGGACAAAGAGCGACTGAAAAGGGTAAGCCGCGGAATCGCGGTTTGGCGAGGAAAGGACGGCCATTTGTCACTCCGTGGCACAGGTGAGCTTGTGTCAATCAACCGCATCACGGCGTGAATTGTTCCCGTATAGGTACGGTCCCGAACTCCATCGGCTCACGACTGATGTCGCCAAGGACAGACGAGCAGGAAAATGACAGTTACTTGGAACAATGAGGTTCCGCCACCGTTTCGCATCGAATGTTCAGATACAGAGGGGCGGTTCTGAATGCCAGATGGCGGGGTGACAGGCCTATTCCAACCGATACCGTCGCAAAGGCATTTGTCGCGGCTCTGTCCCGGCCTCGTCGCACTGCTCGTCCTCCCGCTCCCATCCTGCTCCGGGAATCACTCCGCACTCGACCCCGCCGGCCCGGAGGCTGCAAACATCGCGCAGCTTTTCTTCCTCATGCTGGTCGGCGCCGTAGTCATCTGGCTAGGGCTTGTCGCTTCCATCATCTACGCCTCTCGGAAAAAGCGGGAGCACAGTGAGGAAAGCGCCGGTCGGGTAATCCTTTGGGGCGGGGCAGTCATCCCGACAATCATCCTCTGCGCGCTCCTCTCTTACGGCATGTGGCTCATGCCGGCGATCCGGCCATGGGTGCCTGACGATCATCAGGTGCGGCGCATCGAAGTCACCGGCGAACAGTTCTGGTGGCGGGTGCGCTATTTCGACGAGGCGGGCAAAACGATGTTCGAGACGGCCAATGAGGTGCGTATCCCCGTTGGCCAACCGGCGCATTTCTCGCTAAAGGCGGCGGACGTAATTCATTCCTTCTGGGTGCCGTCGCTCGGCGGAAAGATGGACATGATCCCCGGTCGCACCAATCCGCTGACGCTGACGGCCGACCGCGAAGGCACTTACCGCGGCGTCTGTGCAGAATTCTGCGGCGAGTCCCATGCGCTGATGGCTTTCACCGTGCGTGCGGTGGCACCCGATGAGCATGAAGCCTGGCTTGCCGAGCGAAGGGCCTCCAGCCCCCAGGATACCGAAGGGCTTGCGGTCTTCCTCAACAATGGCTGCGGGGCCTGTCACGCTATTTCCGGCACGGCCGCGAATGGTCGTATCGGTCCAGATCTCACCGCATTCGGAGAACGATCGACGCTTGCAGCCGGAACACTGCCCCACACTGTCGAGGACATCGCCCGCTTCGTCGCTTATCCAGGCGTGATCAAGCCGGGTGTGAAGATGCCGCATTTCGGCATGCTTCCCGAAGACGACATCAAGACAATCGCGGTCTTCTTGAAGGAGCTCAAGTGATGGTGGAGCTCGGCAATTTTTCGCCCGAGGAGAGGGCGGCGCAGGAGGAGCGGTTGCGCAAGGTGTGGAAGACGCCGGGCGGCTGGCGTTATTGGACCTCGGTCAACAATAGCGAGATCGGCCTCTGGTACGGCGTCACCGCCTTCGCCTTCATGTTGTTTGCCGGACTGCTGGGCCTGTTGATGCGCGCTCAGCTCGCAGTGCCGAACAACGATCTGATCTCCTCCGAGCTGTTCAACCAGGCCTTTACCCTGCACGGCACGGTGATGATGTTCCTCTTCGCGGTGCCGATCTTCGAGGCGATCGCGATCTTCCTACTGCCATCCATGCTGGGCGCACGCGAACTGCCGTTCCCGCGTCTTTCCGCCTTCGGCTACTGGAGCTTTCTGCTCGGCGGCATTTTTGTCTGCGGATCGATCTTCTTCAATGCGGCACCCAATGCCGGCTGGTTCATGTACCCGCCGCTCGCTACCGACAAGGAATATGCCGGCATCGGCGCCGATATCTGGCTGCTCGGCCTGTCCTTCATTGAAGTGGCCTCGATTGCTGCCGCCGTCGAGATCATCGTCGGCATCATGAAATGCCGTGCTCCGGGCATGCGCATCAACATGATGCCGATGTTCGCCTGGTATCTCCTGATCGTCGCCGGCATGATCCTCTTCGCCTTCCCGCCGCTGATTGCCGGGGACATTCTGTTCGAAATGGAGCGGATGTTCGACTGGCCGTTCTTCGATGTCGCGCGCGGGGGCGATCCACTCTTATGGCAGCACCTGTTCTGGATCTTTGGTCACCCGGAGGTCTACATCATCTTTCTGCCGGCCATTGCGCTGATGGCGATGATCGTGCCGACCTTCTCGCAACGGCCGATCGTCGGCTATTCGTGGATCGTGCTTGCGGCGGTCGGCACAGGTTTCCTAAGCTTCGGCCTATGGGTGCATCACATGTTCACCACCGGCCTGCCGCAGATATCGCTCGCCTTCTTTTCTGCTGCATCCGAGGCCGTGGCGATCCCGACCGGGGTGCAGATTTTCGTCTTCATCGCCACCATGCTGGCGGGCCGCGTGATCTTTTCCGTGCCGATGCTGTTCGGGGCAGGCGGTCTGGCGATCTTTACCATCGGCGGCCTGACCGGCGTTATGGTGGCGCTCGTACCCTTCGATTGGCAGGCACACGACACCTATTTCATTGTTGCGCACCTGCATTACGTGATCATTGGCGGGATGTTCTTCCCGATCGTCGCTGGCATCTACTATTATTTCCCCTTCGTCACCGGAAAGAAGCTTTCAGCTACCTGGGGCAAAACGGCCTTCTGGCTGATGTTCGTAGGCTTCAATGTAGGCTTCTTCCCGATGCATTTTTCCGGGTTACGCGGCATGCCACGCCGCGTCTTCACGTATCCGGAAGAGGTCGGCTGGGACCTGTTCAACATGATCTCGACGATTGGCGCTTTCGTCTTTGCTGCTGGGGTCATGACCTTCGTGATCGATATTTTTCGGCCGAAGCCCGAGACCATGGAGCGCAATCTCAACCCCTGGAACGCCGGCACGTTGGAATGGACCAATGATCCAAGTGAAAGTTGGGGTATGCGTTCGGTGCCGATCATCACCAGCCGCTATCCGCTATGGGAACAGCCGAACCTTCAGGCCGATATTGAAGCGGGACGCTACTATCTCCCGGACGCGAAGTCGGGCAAGCGCGAGACGCTTGTGACTTCCGTGCTTGATGCCAAGCCGATCCAATGCCTGCGCGTCGGCGGCCTCTCCTACGTGCCGATGGTGGCCGCCCTGGCACTCGGCGGCGTATTCATCGCGCTGACCTTCCACTGGTGGATCCCAACCATCATCTGCGCCATCATAACCTTCATCGCGATCATGGTCTGGCTCTGGACGGGGACGGCGCAGATCCCAGAAGCGGAAGAGGTGGATGTCGGCCTTGGACTGAAACTGCCGGTCTATGTCTCCGGACCAGCTTCGGTCGGCTGGTGGGCGATGTTCATCACCATGGTCGGCGACGGCACCGCCTTTGCCAGCCTGATCTTCGGCTATTTCTTCTACTGGACGGTGCATGTTGATTTTACCTCCGGTGCAGTAGGCCCAGGCGTATCTTGGCCTATGGCGGCGCTCGCCCTCTTCGTCGTCGCATGGCTCCTTACCATCGCGGCAAGGCAGCTGAACGAAAAGGGACCTGCTGGCTGCCGCATCGCGCTCGCCGCCGGCATGCTCGTCACCATCGCAGCCTGTCTCGCAGGGCTTGCCGGTCCCTATTTCCACGGCATGGATCCGACCTCCAACGTCTATCCTGCCACCGTCTGGATCATCGCCATCTGGACCGTCGCCCATGGGGCGGTCGGGGTAATCATGCAGGCCTATTGCCTTGTCGGCAGCCTTACCGGCCGCGTAACTGCGGTCTATGATCAGGATATCCGCAATGTGACGCTCTACTGGCATTTCATGGCCTTTACCGCCGTCGTCGCCTTCGCGGTGCTCGGCCTTTTCCCGATGGTGAGCGCATGAAGAGCGTCATCCCGCGCGAGGTGGAAAGCCTCTGGACCCTGTTTACCGCTCCGACCGTCTGGGCAGTGCACTTCGTTGGCTGTTATACGACCGTTGCCGTCTATTGCGCCAAAGCCTCATCCCTCGATTTCGGCTTCGAGACGGTAAGGCTGCTTCTGGCAGGCCTCACCATCCTCGCATTGGCAGTCATTGTGCTTTCCGCCTGGCTCGCCTGGCGGCAATGGGGCTTCGGCGTGCATGATCCACCACATGACGAACCGACGAAAAAAGGCCGTACCCTGTTTCAGGGCTATGCGACGCTGCTTCTTTCGGGCCTCAGCTTTGTCGCCGTCGTCTACGCCGCTATTCCTCTGATTTTCATCGCGGAGTGCCAGCGATGAAACGCGCTTCGCTCTATACCGGTTTGATCCTGCTCGTAGCGCTTTGGGGGTTGTTGCTACCCTTCGCCGACCGAGCCTCGTTCACCATCCACATGATCGCCCATATGGGCGTGGTTGCTGGTGTGGCCCCACTGGTCGCCATCAGCCTCTCGGGCACGCGCTTCGATTTCCCAGCACGCTGGCCGTGGTTTTCGCCGATCGTTGCTTCAATATTGGAACTCGCCGCTGTCTGGGTCTGGCATATCCCCGCCCTTCGGGCAGTTTCGGAAAGCTCTCCATTCATCGCCGCACTTGAGCAGATTACTTTTCTCGTGGCAGGTCTGGCACTTTGGCTATCCTGTCTCGGTGGGCTTGAAGCGGGCAGGGACGGTCGACGCATGGCCGGAGCCATCGGCCTCCTATTCACCTCCATGCACATGACGCTGCTCGGCGCATTGCTGGCGCTGTCGCCGCGGGCACTTTATGGCTCAGGCGATGTGAGCTGTTTCGGTATCCCGCTCACCCCGATCGTCGATCAGCAGGCAGGCGGGGTCATCATGTTGCTGGTCGGAGCAGCGATCTATCTCGTTGGCGGCGTCTCGCTTCTGGCCACGATGCTCAATTCCGGCAGTCCGCAAGCATCGCGCAGGAGAGGCTGATGACCATTCGCTCGAAACACCTGATCGTGCTCGCCATCCTCGCGCCCCTGCTCGGCCTCGCCGTCGGTTGGTCCGGCCTGTTGAGCGTGCGCGCCTCAAGCGGCCATTGGGCCGTCACCGACTGGTTCCTGCATTGGGTAATGCGCAATTCGGTCTCGGCCAGAGCGGTTACAACCGGCGACGTGCCGCCGCTCAACGATCCTGGGCTTGTCCCGGGTGCCGCCGGCCATTACGAGACGGGATGTGCCGTTTGTCACGGTTCGCCGGCTCAACCGCGGCCGGATTCAGTGCTCGCTATGTTGCCCCCACCGCCGGACCTGACGGCCGTGGTACCTGGATGGACAGATGCCGAACTGTTCGAGATCGTCAAGCACGGTGTCCGTTTTACTGGCATGCCGGCATGGCCCATCCAGTCGCGAGACGACGAGGTCTGGTCGATTGTGGCGTTGCTTCGCAAACTGCCGGATATGGACGCGGAGGCCTATCTCCAGGCATCCGGCCTGCATGGGTTAGGTCATGCAGGCGAGGTCTCGCCTTTGCCGATCACTTGCGAAAGCTGCCACGCGGAAAGCAAACTCAATGACGGCAGCCTCGTTCCGCGGCTGGCCGGCCAGTCGGAAGCCTACCTTTTGAACGCGCTCAAAGCTTATGCCGGAAAGACGCGCCCAAGTGGCATTATGCAGGTGGCGGTCGGTACATTGTCCGTTGAGAGCCTGCCAGAACTGGCTGCCTACTATGCCAAGGAGGCTCCAGCGGCCCGTGCCGGTGCTGTTCATGATCCCATTTTGGTCGAGAAGGGTAGGGTACTCGCGGAGCAGGGACGTTATGCCGACAAGATCCCGGCGTGCCTGAGTTGCCATGATAAAGCAGATGCGAATCCGGCCTACCCAAAATTGTCCGGTCAAAACTCAGCCTATCTGCAAAATCAGTTGGCCTTATTTCGATCCGGTGGGCGCGGTGGCTCTCAATACCACCATCTGATGACCGGGTTTGCCAAGGAACTCACGGCCGATGATATTTCAGCTGTAGCAGCCTACTTCAGCGCCAGATAGTACGAGAGATAAGTAGCAAAATTGGAATGGATAACGGTGGATGGGGTAGGAGACTATCCTACCCCTCACAAAGCATCAGCAGCGATCCACATACCTGTTACCGTTTCGATCGCGATAGTAGCAACGCCCTGGCTGGTCTGCGACATTGCCGATCAACGCGCCGGATACGCCGCCGACAGCGGCACCAACGGCTGCACCTCTGACATTGCCCGTAGCAACACCACCTATGACGGCACCACTCGCAGCACCGATGCCGGCGCCACGTTCTGTCGAAGAGCATGCGGTCAAAGCCAACGCCGCCAACAGCGGAATGATGATTTTATGCATTGAAGCCTCCTTGTGTACAAACAGCAAAACGCCGCGAGGTGTGATGCGTTCCGCCCATCTTTAGCGAGAGAAGAAGTTGGATCTTGCAACATCGATCAGTTCGTCTCCTCGACCACTCATCACCGCCTTGGCCGCCCAAAGGCTCATGCCCATTACCTGTGCCGCCTTGATTTTCGGAGGAATGGATAGCTCTTGCGGATTTGTGACAACATCCAGAAGCGCTGGGCCTGGATGGCGTAGAACAGCTTCAATGCCGCGTTCCAGTTCAGCGGGATCCTCGACACGGACAGCATGAATGCCGGCGGCACGCGCGACCGCTGCAAAGTCTGGGTTTTCAAGATCGGTTCCCGTCTCGATATATCCTGCCGCCTTCATCTCCATGGCAACGAAACCCAGAGACGAGTTATTGAAGACGATAACCTTCACGGGAAGATTTTCCTGTTTCAGCGTCAGAAAATCACCCATCAGCATGGTGAAGCCGCCGTCGCCGGACATGCTGATGACCTGCCTGTCTTTATCGGCAGCCTGCGCTCCAATCGCCTGCGGTAAAGCGTTAGCCATAGAGCCGTGAACAAGCGATCCAATCAGGCGTCGCTTTCCGTTCATTTTGAGATATCGTGCGGCCCAGACCGTGGGCGTTCCGACGTCAAAGGTGAAGATCGCGTCGTCCGATGCCTGTTCGCTCAGCAGCCTCGCAACATGTTGCGGATGAATTGTCCCTCCGGCTTTGCCGGTCGCGAGGTCATCCAGACCTTCACGCGCTTTCTCGTAGGCTGCAAGGCAGCGATCGAGGTGTTTTGTGTCCGTCTGCTCTCTAAGCTTTGGAAGTATTGCGCTAAGCGTCGACTTGACGTCACCGACGATCGCCAGGTCGAGCGGTGTTCGTCGGCCGAGGTTTTCGGGCCGGACGTCGATTTGCACGACCTTCGCATCGGCCGGATAAAATTGTCTGTAAGGGAAGTCGGTCCCGAGCATGATCAGCGTGTCACATTCGAGCATCGCCTTATAGCCGGACGAAAACCCGATCAGGCCGGTCATGCCCACGTCATACGGGTTATCCCATTCTATATGCTCTTTGCCACCAAGCGCATGGACGATTGGTGCCTTGAGGCGCGAGGCTATTGCTACGACCTCGTCATGCGCGCCTTGGCAGCCACGACCGCAAAGGAGAGTGATTTTTGAACTTTCGCTAAGCAGCGCTATCAAGGCGTTGACCTGATCACCGGCCGGGACCACGCTGGGCAAGGCCACTTTCAGAGCTGCCGGAGAGGAGATTTTCGTGGAAAAATCGGCAAGGGCGATATCGCCGGGGATAACGATCACCGAAACGCCGCGTTTGCCAACTGCCGCCCGAATGGCAGCCTCCATGACCCCAGGCAACTGCTCGGGTTGGCTGACGAGCTCGCAATAATGGCTGCACTCCCGAAAGAGCTGATCTGGATGCGTTTCCTGGAAATAGCCTCTGCCGATTTCCCCCGACGGTATCTGTGCTGCGATCGCCAGAACGGGGACACCCGACCGGTGGCAGTCAAACAACCCGTTGATCAGATGCAGGTTGCCCGGACCGCAGCTACCCGCGCAAACAGCGAGTTCGCCGGTGATATGAGCTTCCGCGCCAGCGGCAAAGGCTGCAGTCTCTTCGTGGCGAGTATGAACCCACTCGATATCACCTCGTTTGCGCAAGGATTCTGTCAGCCCATTCAGGCTATCGCCGACAACACCATAAATCCTTTTTACGCCGGCAGAGTACAGGATCTCGGTCATTACGTCGGCGGCTTTGGATTTCATGAGGATACTCCTTCGAAAAAATGGGTTCATGGCGGCTCCACTATCCCAAGTAGTCCCTATGGTGCCCATTCCAACCCTCGCGCAAAGCGTCAGTGTCGTTGTGAAACTGATTTCGAAGGTTTTGTACTTATGAGATGCCCATGAGCACCGTTGCAGCTGTTGCACACACTGGCTTCGCAGCGCAGTCGATGAATTTTTTCGTGATCGATTGGAACCTCACGTCAGCCAGCGCCTTGTCCAGACATGAGCGTGTCACCGAACAAAAACGAACACTGCAAAGCTGATCTCGAGGTACGAGATCAGCTAATTCACGCGCTCTACCTCGGGCTCAAATCCGAGAGGGAGACGCGTGAAGCTCTTCTCGATGCGTCCCAAGCTGGTGCCGGACCTGAGGTTCTGGAAGCCATTGCATCCGATCCTATCCCTGTAATCGATGAGTTCGGACAGGAAGAGACGGTAAGGGTGCTCGTCGACCGGTTTATCGTTAGATCGGATATGAAGTCGATCGAGAATAGTGGCACTGGCAGGTGACACGTGATGCCCAACAAGGTTCCTGCCTATCAAGCGAAACGCGATTTTAAGAAGACCCAGGAGCCATCCGGCGATCTCGAGGTTAGGCCGCCCAACTTCCTTCGGGTCGTTATCCAGAAGCATGATGCCACTGGATTGCATCATGATCTGCGCCTGGAACTTGATGGTGTTTTCAAATCCTGCGCGGTGACCCGGGCCCGTCTCTCGACCCTGCTGACAAGCGGCCGGCCGTCGAGGTGGAAGATCAACCCCTAGACTACGGTGACTTTAAAGGCACGATCCCGAAGGGCGAATATGGCGGCGGTACCGTTATGCTACGGGATCGCGGTTACTGGGAGCCGAAAGGCGTCTCCCGACCGAGGCCGCCCTGCAGCGGGAACCACTCTGTGTCGAAGCAAGGTAGGCGCTCCAGCATGTCCCCACAGCCTGCCTTCTTGCCGCCGCAGCTCTGCAAATCCCAGGATCGGGCTCCATCCGGCTCCGGCTGGCTGCACGAGATCAAGTTCAAAGACTACCGCATCCAAATGCGCGTCTTTGTCGATGTCAGATAGGTGCGTCAAAGGTTCGATCTTCATCACGAGTTAACGATGAGGTCGGCTTGAGCTGGTCATCTGTCGGTTTTAGAATCAAGAAATCCGCGGTGCTTGTTCAGGCGAGTTGCAGATCAAGTTGAGGATACAGCTTCTTGAGGTTCGGAAGCGACTTGGATTGCCAAGGGTAACGCGCCGTACCTTTCACGACCAGTCGCACGACGGCCAACGTGCGCGCTTCTATCGTGAGTTTTGCGAGCAGATTGATGCCCGAAGAGTTCAGGAATTCGAGACCGGTGAGATCGAATATCACGCGCTCATTGTTTTCGTGAAGCGCCGCCGAGGCCAGCGAGTAGATCGGAGCGTAAGCCTCCGGCCCGGCCAGGCGCAAAACGCCGTCGAAAAAAACGGTTTCGTCTTCTGTCCAGATTCGAAAATTCTCGTACCTGATTTCCATCTGAAACTCACCCGTTTGAAGCCAGTGGTAATGTAAGCGAGGCGGTCGTCGTAAGCTTGATGCGGTCTCCGCCAAGGGGCTCGAATTCCCACGACATGCGCGCATCGTAGTCTGCCAGAAGCGTCAACAGACCTAGCCCCGAACCGGTGGCGTCGGAAGCTGCATTCGCCTCGATCTGCCCGATGAGAAGCTCGCTTGGATCAGCAGCGAGGATTTTCGTCAGGATATCCTGAAACCGCTGCGAAGTCTCGATATCAATGTCGTTGCTCACCCTCATTAGGAAAACACCCGCGATCACACAGGCCTCGATCATGATCTTGCCGGGCTGGCGAAATTTTATCGCATTCTCGATCAGTTCGTTGCTCAGGTATCCGATGCTGTGATGGATATCGGCATGCAGCGTTTTCGATGCGGAAAACGGCAGAGCCATTGCATCGGCGATGAAGTCCGAGGTTAATCCCGAATGCCGCCATCCGAGCTCCAGCGGCCCGTCGATGAGCGTCAGGCTGGCCCCGGATAAGAAGCTCGCTTCGGTAAGATCGTAGATGCCCAAGATCGTCTTTGACATTGACTACCTGTGCCGCAATACGAGAAGTGTGATGTCGTCGTGAATCTTGTGGGGACCTATATAGGCCATGAGCTTGTCGATAATCCCGGCGACTATGAGGTCCGCACTTTGTAAGTGCAGCCGCACCGCTTCCTGGCAAAGGCGATCGATTCCAAAAAGTTCGCCCTTTTCATTCTCGGCTTCCGTCACCCCGTCGGTGTGGAGAATGATGATATCGTCTTTCGCGAGCGGGACCTTCCGGGTGCCGACGAAAGGTGAGATGTCGGATTCCAGCCCGATCGGAAGACCGAGATCCATGGTCGCTATTCGTTCCAGATTACCATTGGCGCGAACAACAATGACCTCCTCGTGCTGGCCCGAAATAAGCATATCGCTCCCGTCATAATCAAGGAAGGCGAGGGTTAGATGCTTGTCGATCCTGGTGCGCACGATGTTCTTGAACAGGGCGCTATTGAGATCGACCAGAAATTTGACCGGATCGGTTGTACCTGCCTCCTGCAGAGCTCTGGCGACGGACTGGACCATCAGCATGAGAACGCCGCTTTCGAGCCCGTGTCCGGTCACGTCGCCGATGCCGATCTTGAAGCGTCCGTCTGCTTCGAGAACGTCGTAGTAGTCGCCTCCCACCTCGTCGGCAGCACTCATGTAGGCCGCGATCTCCAAATCCTTTGAAGCGGCTAGTTCCGAGGCGAGAGGCAAAACCATCATCTGGATTCTCTCGGCGACCGCCAACTCCGTGCCCAGCCGCCGGTTTTCACGCTCCAATAGCGCATTGAGCGCCGATATCTCTTCCTTCGCACCTTCGATTTCGACCGTGCGCTCTTCCACGAGCTGTTCGAGATTGTCGGTGTGGTAGCTGATCTGCTCGGCCATCCGGTTGAAGGCCTCGCTTGCTTCTCCGACCTCGTCGCGACTGGAGACCGGGACACGGACCGAATAATCCTGCGCCTGGATGCGTCGTGCGGCGCCGGCAAGCGCGCTGATGCCGCCGGTAATGCGCTTCGACACGGCCAGCACCGCCATCGTCACGATCATCAGGGACAGAAGGATCGCAAGAATCTGGTAGACAACGATGCGGTTTGTCGCATCAAAGATCTTGGTCTGCGCGGCAAACAGGGAGGCATAGATCTCGCGTTCAGGAACGACGATCCCGAGCGACATCGCGTCTTGCCTGACCTTGCCCGGTTCCCAGAGATTGACCGGCGGAAGCTCCTTCATGATCACCATGAACGGCACGGGCTCGCCGTTCTGATCCAGGAGCAGATGCCTGATGCCGTCATCATGATTGCTGGCCAGTTGGGCGATTGCCGGCTGCGAACTGTCCCGGAGCGATCGCTCAAGGCCGGTGACGCCGGTTCCCTTGCCGCCACTTGCCGACCGCAGGCCAATTGTCCTTTCGCCCTCCTTGCTGATGGCGATGACGTTTCCGTCGGACATTGCCAGAAATCCGAAACCACTATCGGCGACCTTTACATTCTCGACTATCCCGGCAAGCTGATCGAGGGTGATGTCGGCGCCGGCGGTTCCGGCCACGCTTTTCCTGTCGGCGCTCCAAAGCGGATGAAAGAAGCTGACGATCTGCTTGCCAGTAATGGCGTCGGTGTACGGAGCGGTCTGGGTGATTTCATTGGGCACGGGTCGCGATCCGCGACCAACCGCCCAGCCTTGCCAGGCCTCGTAAAGGCCCGGAAAGAAAAAGTCCCAGAAATTGGCGTCGTTGTGGCCGGGATAGAGCCGGTCGAAGGTTTGCGCCTGCTCCGTATAGGGAGCCGTGCGGAAGATCGGCCGATCTTTCGGTCCAATGAAATACATCTGGAGTTTCGATGAGCCGTTTTTCAGCAGGCTCGGCGCAATGAGGTCGAGAACGGCGCTCGCTCTAATTTCGGTCTGTACGTCGGTCCGCGGTGAATGATCCTTGTCCAGCAGGTAGCCCCAGGCGCTGACAACAGACGGACTGCCGGGCGCATTTTGGGCCCACTGTCCGGCAGGATTGAAGGAAAGCCCGACGCTCCCCGGTGAAATGCCGGATATCGCAGATCCAATCTCCGCCTGTCCTTTCGGATTGTCGATCTGCTCCTGCAGAACGCCTGCTAGAACACCGACATCGTTGTTCACCTGGCCGAGAAGCAGCGAGACCTGGGCTGCAGTAGAATTCGCGTAGGTGCGAATATAGTCCAGGCTGGCCTGTTCAAGTCCGTGGCCGACCTCGTCGGTAGCGTCACGTGACAGGCGCTGGACATTCCATAGAGCGAGCCCGCCGCTGATAAGCAGATCGAAGAGAACAGCGCCACCGACGACAAGAATGAACTTGGCCCGGAAAGATCCCCACGGTCGGTTGCCGATCTGTGTATTCGCCATCAATATGGTTTCCGCCCTGACGCCGCCCAGATCGGCCATCCTGCGTAGCCCTTGGGATGAAGAGCCGCGAGAACGTGATCCTTGAACCCCTGCCTGAACCTACGTATGAAATCCGGCGGGTCACCTCGCCGTACCGCCATCTGCCCGGCATAGACGTTTTCCCATGCTTCGATCATGTTGGCGAAATCCCGCGGATCTCCGTCAAGATTGGTTACCATGAAGGTCTCTACCTGAATGGCATCGAAGCCGGCATCGGTGAGCAGGCGCCGGCTTTTCGGCCCCATCTCGACGTCCATATCGAAATGGCTGAAGAGCCTGGCGACCTGATCATAGGTCCAGCGGATCGATTCCGAATGCGGCTCACCCAGGCAATGGGAGTTCTTCTCGTTGGTGATGTAGACCCTGCCACCCGGCTTGCATATCCGATAGAGCTCGCGCAGCAGAACATCCGGCCGATCGAAAATCTGCAAGGAATGGCGGCACGTGACGAAATCGAACTGGTTGTCTGCCAGCAGCATCTGGGAGGCATCCCCGTAGGTGTATTCGATGGATGTCAGGCCGAAGTCTGCCGCCACCCGCCTTGCGTATTCCAGGCTTTTCCTCGAGTGGTCTAATGCGAGGAGACGCGTCGGATTGAAATGTCGTTTGATCAGGGTCGCGAAGTCGCCGATCCCGCAACAGATATCCGCGATGGCCAGGCCGTCTCGAAGGCCATGTCGGCCAAGAATCTCGCGCTCATGGCGCCAGGTCATCTTTGTCTGGGTTCGAAGGATGGGAATGAAGCTTTCATCCTCCACAAACGTCTGACCCGGATAGAAGGCTGAATCATAGATTTCGACCAGCAGGTTGGGCTCATCGGATGCCAAAGTCCTGAAGAGAGGCGCTGACCAGGCAATGACACTCGACGTCACGATGACGATCTTGCGCTGTCGGTCTGCCTTGCACGCACTGGACAGGATTTCCGCAATACAATTGAACGCGGTCATGTTGATGTGGGTGAGGCGACGCGTATTCACATAGACGGTGTTGCTGTGGCCATCGAGATTGCGCCTGATGACCTCTGCCGCACTCGCCATTTCCTGAACTGTCTGAGGGCGCATTCTGCCGCTCAGCAGGATCTCCTGATTTACGTCGTTGAACTCTGCCGAGAACGATAAGAGAGATCGGCTCAATGGATGCCCTCCTGCAGAATGAATTCTGCAATCAGCGTCACCCGGTCATCGGTGCTGCTATCGAAGGACAGTGTCACTCCGAGGGCCTGGCCCATCATTATGAGGTTCCCGGCAGGTTGTTGCCCTTCAGACCCAGAGGAAATGGCCGGAGCCGACCAGCTATCGCGCCCATGCTTGTCGAGTGGAAAGCCGACCTTCATACGCACACATGCATCGCTTTTCAGCAGATTGAAATCGATCCGGCCTCTCGGGCCCACTGAGCGAAAGGCTAGTTCGACAATCTCGTTGGCAAGCAGGGAACTGAAGTTGGCATAGCGCGCGGGATCCTCGTGCGATTGGCCGATTATAGTCGCCAGATATTCCGCAATCGTGTCGCAGAGGCGAAACTCGCACGCGAACAAAGCGGCATCCAATGTCAACGCCGCCATGTCCTGAAACTCTGCCGATTTCGGACTAACGTATTGCCCTGTCATGGTCATCTCCACAAATAGATCCGGAAGAATGCGATTTCATCAGGGCTATGGATGTGCCTGCTGGTCAGGTGAACCAGAGCGCCCGGTGAGTGCCTGAATCAGAGATTCCGAGCTCCGGATAAAGCCCTTTATCGACGCGGCCGGCAAAGGCTTACCGACCGCATACCCCTGTAAACGATCACATCCCAGCCCGCGAAGCCAATCGGCCTGCTCGGACGTTTCGACACCTTCGGCGGCGACCTCCATTCCCAGATCGTGTGCGAGAGTTACGACGGACCGGACGATGGCTTGGCTCTTAGGGTCGATTTCGAGATCTGAAACGAAGTATTTGTCGATCTTCAGTGTGTCGAACGGAAAATTCTTCAGATAGCTCAACGAGGAATACTGCGTACCGAAATCGTCGAGAGCTATCCTAATTCCGAGCACGCTGAGCGTGTTAAGAGTATCCAGGTTGTTGACGGTCTGCTCCAGCAGAACGCTTTCGGTAATCTCGAGTTCAAGACGATCGGAGGCCAGGCCGACAGAATCCAAGACCTGCGAAATCCGATCGGTTAGGCCGCTGACTAGGAATTCGGCGGGAGATAGATTGACAGCGACGATGCACTCGGAAGGCCACGTCAATGCCTCGCGACAAGCATTTTCCAGAACCCATCGACCGATATCACTCATCAGACCGTCCGCCTCGGCCATCGGAATAAAAACAGCGGGAGGGATTGAGCCGAGCAGTGGATGTTGCCATCGAAGCAGCGCCTCGAATCCGAACAGTCGACCATGCTCCACGATTGGTTGGTATTCCAGAATAAACTGGTCCTTCTCAAGTGCAATCCGCAGGCTTCTGCGCAACAGTTCTCGCTGCTCGATGATCTGCAGCATAGAAGCGTCGAAGACGCTGGCGCGGCCGCGTCCAGCCTTTTTGGCGGCGTATAGCGCTACATCCGCGGTTTTCATCAGGGTTTCCGGATCGGCCCCATCCGCAGGTGCAATCGAGATACCGACACTCAGGCCAACAAACACCGAAATACCGTCGATCGTGAAGGATTGGTTGAAGGCCTGAACAAGCGCATCCCCAACCTCTTTGTTCCGAAGGCGATGACCAGAGCCAACGGATATGATCGCGAATTCGTCGCCGGCCAAACGGTAAACTCGCTCACTGCCGGCAAGGCAGTCCCTGATCCGGCTTGAAGCGAATTTGAGCAGCTTGTCACCCGCCGCATGCCCGAGGGTGTCATTCACCGGTTTGAAGTCATCGAGATCTAACTGCATTAGACAGACGGTATTGCCTTCGGCGGTCAGGTCCTTCAACGCCGCCAAAAGGTCGCTCGCAAACTGCCGTCGGTTCGGCAGTCCGGTCAGCGGATCATGAGTTGCCTGATGCAGCAGGGCAGCGCGCTCCGCCCTGTCCCCGCTCCGATACGTATGCACAACGCCATAAAACTCCCCGATGGCGTGAAACGTGAGTTCGCGGACTGCTCCGTTTTCCAGCTCGTGGCTGATGCGAAGCGGCTGCTCCGGCCTCGTCTTGAGATGGGCCGAGACGGTGACACTATCCAGTTCCGGATAGATATCCCAAAGCGACGAGCCACTTTCGCGAAGGGTCGGCCGACTTCCATTCGTCAAGCCGATCAGTTCGAATTGATGATTGAATAGCGCAAGCTTGTCAGTCCAACTGTTCACGGTTTCTGGTGAAGGCTGCCAACTGGATTGCGCATTGCTCATCTGTGAGAGTACCCCCTCATCGTCGTTCACGGACGTGCCTTCGCACAGCCTACCTCCAAATCTATATTAGTGTAAGCTACTTAATAATCGACCAATAAAGCTGATCGCAATGGATATTGAAGGCTCGGACCTCAGCTCGGCCGCCAGTTCGCCGTCGAGTACGACGGATGCGACATTAGAGCGAGACGCGGTTGGGCTGTATCAATTCAATGTCTTTGAGCCGTGTTATGTTCGCTTTCCACACAAAAAGTACGCTTTCTGTTGGCTTCCAGCGGGTGGTCATCCTCGAGATTGAATCTATGCGCTTTGCCGAAATCATTCGGCAGGCCGCGGATGGCGCGCAGCAAGGCTACGTAAGTTTTAATTTTCGATTTATCCAATCCAGTCGCGTATGCCGCTCGGGCAACTCGAGGTGCTCGCTTTACGATTGCCAGGACGACCCTTGAAATATTTGCTCGATACAAACGTTGTCTCTGAGCTTGGTAAGGTCGGCGACGGTAAAGCTGATCCGAACGTGACCGCTTGATTGGCGCGCCGGGATCCCGAGATCTGTATTTTTCCGCCGTGGCAGTTTTAGGGCTTGAGCGCGGGATACTTAGCATACAGAGGCGTGACATTGAGAAGGGCACTTGTTTCCAGGCTTAGATGTATAAGCCAGTTCACCCGGAGTTTGCTGAGCGCATCATGTCTGTCGATGAAACAACTGCGACGCGATGGGCCCCTTTACATATTCGCGATTGCGGCAAATGCAACGGATGTACTCATCGCCGCCATGGCCATCGTGCACCGGTTGATGGGCGTGACGCGACATATTCAAGATTGCCGGGGATCTGGTGTTGCCCTCCTCGGTCCATGCCATGCCTGATGGCCGGGACGCAGGGCGCACTTTAGCTTTTCGGCGAGACTATCTGAAAATGTTACCGATTTTACAGTCAGCGAGCCATTGGTTCCAACCTAACAAGTCCGTTCTCTAGAATATAGATGAGGACTTCAGGTCATCGTTTGGCCGTCGATAGGTAAGACTTTTATCTCAAGTTCGCGTTCACGAGTATCACGTGCATCGCAAACGCTTTGTGCAGATGTGTCTGCAAAGTGATGTTTGAGCGCCAGCCGCAAATCTCTCTGGCTATCTTTGCGGACCTTAAGTGCGGCGAGCTTTCGCATTTTCGACTGCCGCTGCTCATATTCCATATGAAAACACCTAAATGTCGTTTCTCAAATAGTCGCTCGAGAGAGGTATAGACGTGGTCATTGCCCCTTACGTAGCTGACTAGCGCGATTTGACGGTGTGGTGGCGTGAAACAAGCGTGACATGCTTTTGGGCGCTAGACATGAGGATAACTCGTCCTCCTATTCTGAACGTCAACTGCTCGCCTGATTTCAAAGCCGCCGCTGCGTAATTTCGCGAGCTCAGTTCAGAAAAACACCTCCATTACCGATAGGCACCTAAAAACAAAGACCCAATAAATTTTTGATCTGGCACAACCAAGACCGGTTGCATCGATTACCCGCTTCAATCATTCTGGCAGAATTGTCGAGGGGAAGACGATGACTAAGAAAGTGGGACCGGATCCAATCGACGTGCATGTCGGTGGAAAGATTAAACTTCGCAGACTTGTGTTGCGCATGTCGCAGGAAAAACTTGCGGAAGGATTGGGAGTTACGTTCCAGCAGGTTCAAAAATATGAGAAGGGAACCAATCGTGTCGGCGCAAGCCGGCTTCAGATGATCGCATCCATTCTGCAGGTCCCGGTGGGATTTTTCTTCACGAATACCGTCGGTTCGAACGAAAATTCGCAATTCGATCCGCGGCCTGATGACGTGGTGATGAGGTTTCTCTCGAGCCGGGAAGGCGTAGAATTAAACGCAGCCTTCGTTCGCTTGCGTGACCCAAGAACCCGGCAGAGCGTTGTTCATCTCATTAAATCACTCGCGTCTGTCGGGACTGATCCCACGGCGGAGGATCCGAAGCTTTAACGACAGGCCGATCTGGTGCTGCATTTGACTACATTCGGCCCCGTGACGCTGACCGAACGCGGAAAAGGTGCTCTGCCTTTGCCACGCAAGGCCTTGTTGTGTGCGGCATATCTCGCGACTGAGCAGAACATAGATCCCTCCCGGGAACATCTTGCGGCTATCTTATGGCCGGGCGATCGTAGCACGGCGCGACTAAATCTCAGAAAAATGATAGAGCGCGTGCGTCAATGCGAGACAGAGGGGTGGCTGAATCCTTTCGAGATCTCGCCGTCAACCATGCGGGTTTCCGACAGTGTCCAGACCGATTTCAGCACCTTTGCAGCAAATCTTGAACCGCTGCAAAAGTTGCGGGCCGTGAAATCACTGATCGAAAGACCGTTTCTGGATATCGTCGGAGCTCCGGCGCCGCTCGCTGGCTGGATAGAAAGGCGGCGGCGGGACTATTGGTGGCAGTTCCGGGAAATTCTTGTCGGATCAGCGCCTCATGCCGTAGAGAAATCCGACTGGTTGGTCGTTCGCGAAGGAGGAAAATTGCTTCTCGAAAACGATCCGTCAGATGAAGTTGTTGCGGAAATCTTGTTCAGTGCGCATCAACGGATTTCGGGAAACAGCGGTTCTGTTCGCCTGCATGCTGAACCCCGTCATGAGACGGTACAGCAGCTCGGTGCTCCAGCCGCGCCCTTCAGGGCTCAGCCGGATCTTCCGCGTCTGGTACTGCTTCCGCCCACACTTCACGGCAATGTCGATGCAGGGGTTGCCTCGGCATTGATCGAGGATATCACCATCGGGCTCTGTGCGCTTCGAAGCGCAGCGGTGGTTGCCCCATATACGGCCGCGAAAATCAGAGAACATTCCGATAAGCTCGCTCAGCTCGAGACCCATTCGATTTCATATGTGGTCGACACAAGGATTTCGGAGGAGGGACTGTTTGCGCAAATGGTTTTCCTTCCTGCAGACGCGGTGCTATGGGCGGAGCGCTTTCCTCTTGGCGGAAGCTCTCTCGTGTCTCGGCGCAAGGACGTTGCCGGTCTCATCGTGAGTGCTATTTCGGGTCATCTTGGAAAAAGTGTAGGTCAGCTTGACGAATTTCGCACGCAGCCCGAGGTCTATCGTTCGTATCTTTTCAGCATTCAGCATCTCAACACCTATACACTGCCAGGAATGCGCCGGGCACGCAGCGCATTCAAGGAAACCTTGAAGCTTCGCAGTGATTTTGCACCTGCATTGTCTGGGCTTTCGCGAACGTTTTCATGGGAATGGGTGCTGACGGCAAGGGGAGACGATGAGCTGTTGGTGCAGGCAGAGGCTTTGGCAAGACAGGCGGTGGCCGCGTCTCCGGATCTTGCGACGGCGCATCGCGATCTTGGCCTATCTCTTCTATACAGAGGAGACGTCGATGCCAGCCTTCGATCATTTCACGAAGCAGAGCAACTCAGTCCGCATCTGGCCGATGCGCTTTGCGGCTACGCCGACGCATTGGTTCACGCATCGAGACCGGATGACGGGCTGAGAAAGATCATCAAGGCCATATCGCTCAATCCGATGCCGCCTGATGACTATCGTTGGATCGCCGCGGGAGCGAGTTACTTTCTCGGAAATTTTTCCGGCGCCATTTCGCATATTGAAAGCATGGAGGACGGCTCTTCGGCACGCAGGTTGCTTGCCGCCAGCTATGCCATGGCGGGAGACATGCAAAGAGCGCGGATGCATCGCCGAAAGGCGCAGGAACTCAATCCTCTCTTCGAGCTTGAGAAATGGCTGTCGATCCTTCCGGTGAGGGAGCAATGGCAGAAAGATCTTTATCGGGAAGGCCTGATGAAGGCTGGTTTTCAGTAAGATGTTCCACGAACGCAAATGGAGTATGTTGATGTCAAAGATAGTTGTAATCGGGCTTCCGGGTGAAACGGGACTTTATCTGGCGGATCTGGACGCCGGGACGGTTGTTGCTTTTGAGGTACCCGCAAATGGGACGCTCGCTTCGGCAAATGACATCCGAAAGGCAGGCGGATCCGTCGTGAAGGACGTCGATTTCGCCGTTGCGATTGGTGCCTCAGAGGCTGCTTTTTCAGGGGTGTTCGATGGCTGAGGCGGGACGTGGAGCGAGCATATCCAACTGCTGAGACTTACCGCCGAGTGTCTCCTCACCTGGCGGAATACGGCATTACGCGGGTAAGCCGCCATACCGGACTTGATTTCCTAAACATTCCGGTATGGTGCGCCTACATCCCGAACGCGAAGTCGATTGTGGTTGCCCACGGTAAGGGCCTCACGGATGATGACGCGAGGACTTCCGCAGTAATGGAGGCTTTGGAACGGGCAGTTGCCTGTGATCCGCTGGTCGGCGTGGTCACGGCTAGCCGCACCGCCCTAAAGCGTGATGGACGCAGATACGACCTTCTACCCGAATTTCTGGCCTCTCGTCAGGATGTTGGCGCCTCGGAAGACGAGATTGCCCTCGTCGAGGCCACCGACCTTTTCTCAGGCGAGACCGTACTCGTGCCTTACGATGCCGTGTCCCTGGATCGGACCGTGCCGGATATTCGGTACTGGAAGTCTTCGGACGGTCTGGCATCAGGAAACACGGAGGAAGAAGCCGTTTTCCACGCACTGCTCGAGCGGATAGAGCGAGATGCAATGGCTCTCTGGCAGCTTCGGTCGGAGCCGCGACAAGTCGCTTCTGCGGTATCCCCGGAAGCATTCGAAAATTCCTGCGTAACGGAGCTCGCGAGACAGGTAGAGCGGGCGGGGATGCTGCTGCGGCTTTTTGATGTTACCAGCGATATTGGCATCCCCACCATCGCGGCCTATATCGCCGAAGCGAGCGTCTTGGAAGCGATGGCACCGCGATATGTCGACGTGACATTCGGCTGCGGCACCCACGTGGATGCCGCGAAAGCCGCCTTGCGCGCAATCACCGAAGCCGCCCAATCCCGCCTGACCTATATCAGCGGCGCGAGAGATGACGTCTATCCCGAGACCTATCTGAGACCGTTGCCGGAAGATATTAAGCGTCTTGTGGCCATCCGGCCGGGCGCTCTTTCGCCGAAACGGAACGCCAGCCAATCGAAATCCATCGTCCAGTTATTAGAACGACGCGGGCTATCGCGGCTTTATTCCATCAGACTGTCGGAGCCTGGGTTGCCGTTCGTTGTCGTCAAAATCCTTGCTCCCGAGTTGGAGAACCCGCCCGGGGACAGAAAGTTCAGGCATGGTGCCAGGGCAATAGCCGCTGCGCTTTCGCCATGAAGGTCGTTTTTGTCGGCCCAAGCCTACCCGATGCGAGCGAATACACCGGACCATCGGTGGAGATAAGACCTCCAGCCGTTCAGAGCGACATCCTGAATGCCGTGCGCGAAGGAGCCACCGTGATTGGGCTCATCGACGGGGGCTTCGAATACACTGCCCCCGTATGGCACAAGGAGATCCTGTATGCCCTGTCGAAGGGTGTGGTGGTAGCGGGCGCCGCAAGTATGGGCGCGTTGCGCGCGGCGGAATGCCAGTCGTTCGGCATGGTCGGGGTGGGCCGGATATTCGATTATTACGCATCAGGTGCCGTGGTTGACGATGCCGCCGTCGCACTTCTTCACGCGCCGAAGGAATTGGGTTTTCGAGCCATGACGGTGCCGATCGTCAACATCCGCGCAACGGTGGAACGGCTTCGCGACCAGCAAATCTTCTCGGCTGAGGAGGCGCAGGAAATCGAAGAGATCGCCGCCACCCTATTTTTCAAACGTCGCACTTGGTCGGCATTTTACAGCCAATGCGCGAAATTTGGTCGAGTCGGTGCGGAGGCGCGCTCCCGGATCTGCCATGACCACTATCTCGATCAGAAACGTCTCGACGCCATACGCCTTATGCGGCTCGTCGCTAATACTGATCGAGGAGTTGTTCCGGCGTGGATTTTTCAAAAGACCTCTCTCTGGAGAAACTAGCCCGGTTCTCCTGCATGCGTTGTGTCACGCTCAATTCACGCTGCGGACTACGCCTCCGGGATTACGATCTGCACAAACCCGGAGGATCGCAGTGATTGACGACAGGACTGAAAGACAAGAGGAACTGGCTGCCCTCGCCAGACTAGTGATCTACGCAAGGGGATGTGCCGGGATGATAAAGGCGACGCAGGTCGAAGAACAACTGGCCGCAACTCTCGATGCGATAACATCAGAACTTGGTATGACACCTGATGCGGTTCTTGCGGGCACTCTCGGAATTGCGACAACAGGCTCAACTATTCAATAATATCAGGGTGCCAGCCGACACTATTCGCACTCGCGGGGGTATTGCGAATACATTGACAGAGTTGGCGACCCAGAAGAGGGGAATTGTTCCGCTTTATTGCTGAGCCGTTCCCCTCTTTAGCACAATTGTTTTTGGTTTAGACACGATGGCCGCGTCCGCGGCGCAACGTCATCAGGTGCGTACCGCCGACGAGGACATCCAGCCGATCGTCGAACAAGCGAACTCGTAGCCTGTGGCCGATCAGGCGGGACGGCACGGTGTAGAAGACTTTGCGCAGGGTGAAGCCACCGGTCCGGGACACCGTGACGACAATCTCTTCGAAGTCCGTGGTCCGCCGCTCGGGCAGCGCTTGCAGATGGGATCGTTCTGCATCAATGCGCTTACCATGGGCAGCATTGCGACGGCTGACGATCTCATCGACAAAGGCGCGATAAGAGCCGAGGTCGTCGAATTCCTTGGTCCCCCTCATCAGCAGGGCATCATGAACGGCGTTCTTGAGATGGCCATGGGAGCTTTCGATCGAGCCGTTCTCATGCGCGACGCCTTTGTTGTTGCGCGTTGACGTCATTCGATAATGGGAGCAAAGCTGATCGTATCGGTGTGTAAGATCGACCTTGGCATCGGCGTCGAGGTTGCGGAATGCCGCCGAGAGGCTGTCGCTCCGATGATAGAGCGGCGTACCGCCCACGGACCACAGAGCATTTTGAAGCCCTTCAGCCAGCGCGACAAAGCTTTCTCCGCCGAGAATGACGTGGGCATGTTCAAAGCCGGACCAGACAAGCCGGAAGTGATAGAACAGGTGATCAAGTGGCTGGCCGGCGATCGTTACACCAAGGCGGATGGCGTCGGTAAAATCCGACAGGCCTAACCGGCCTGGCTCGTGCGTCTGGCGGAAGATGACTTCCTGCGCCTCGCCATGGACAGCACGCCAAGACCGGATGCGTCGTTCAAGCGTACGGCGGATAACTTCAGACAGTTCTGGATGTCGGCGCAGCATCTCGTTGTAGACGGCGACAGCAAGGATGCCGGGTGCGGCCTTCAGGAGCGGGACGACTTCTGCCTCGAATATCGGCTCCAAAGGATCAGGGCGTCGGCGTCCACGCGGGGAGACGGCGGCGCAATTGACGGTGCCCGACTTCGGTGCCAACCCGTGAGCTTAGGTTAAGATCTACGTCCAGCTATAGGATATCCAGGGCGAACTGGTGTCATTTCGGAGAGACTCGGTAGAGAGATGATTGCCCCGGCGGAACATTTACTCGCAGCGCCCGTTCTCTGGCGTCACACAGGAGACCATTATGGCGCACGAAGAAGATCAGATTTCAACGGTTTGGGACCTGGCGGAAAAAATCGGGTTCTGCATGCTGACGACGCAAAGCGGCTCCGATCTGCGAGCGCGTCCAATGTCTGCATACAGCGAGCGCATCGACAACGCGTTTTATTTTTTGACCGACGTGGCGAGCCATAAGGATGAAGAGATCGCGCGATATCCAAACGTGTGCCTCGCCTTTGCTGACTCGAGGGGCCAAAAGTACGTTTCAGTCTCCGGAACGGCCGAAATCCAGAATGACCGTGAGAAAATCCGCGATCTATGGGCGACGCCTGCGAAGGCTTGGTGGGATAACGCCGACGATCCGTCGATCCGCATTCTCAAGGTGACGCCGTCCTTCGCAGAATACTGGGACAGCCCGGGCACCATCATCAGCTATATTAAAATGGCGGCGGCGGCTGTCAGCAATTCCCATCCGGACATGGGGGATAACGCCAAGGTCCAGATGTAGGGGCGTGGCCAGGCATGTTGATTGTCCACCATCTGAATAACAGCCGATCGCAACGCATCCTTTGGTTGCTTGAAGAGCTCGGGCTTGGCTACGAGATCCGGCGTTATCGCCGGAGCTCCGACATGTCTGCACCTAAGGATCTGAACGCGATTCATCCCCTCGGCAAATCACCCATTTTAGAGGATGTGGGTGAGAATGGTCAGAGGTGTATTCTGATCGAGACTGGAGCGATCTGCGAGTATCTTGTCGAGCGAGCGGATGGTCGGTTCGGACCCAACGCGGCAATAGACGCTCTCTTGTATCGTCAGTTCCTTCATTATGCAGAGGGTTCTGTGATGCCAGTCCTCTTCGCACTGCTGGTTGTTTCCAAGATCCCGATCTTGGGCCGCGTCGCGACAAAGCGCATTCAGCCTATGCTGGATACGCATCTGGACTTCATTGAATGGCACCTCGCTGCCAGGCCTTGGTTTGCGGGCGACCAGATCAGCGCAGCGGACGTGATGATGAGTTTTCCGCTTGAGGCTGCTAATGTGCGAGGAACCCTGGCTGAGGATAGACCGGCCATAACAGCATGGCTGGAACGCATCCATGCCCGGCCTGCCTATATCAATGCGCTCGAAAAGGGCGGTCCCTACGCCTTCGCTGCTTAGGTGCATCATGGAAGCTTTCGTGCAAATGATGATGCAGCGCCTTGGCCCATTCGGCATTGGCCTACTCATGTTCCTTGAGAACGTCTTCCCGCCAATACCGTCTGAGTTGATCATGCCTCTTGCGGGTTATCTGGCAACGCGGGGAGACATGAATATCTCTGTCGTGATCGCCTCCGGAACGGTAGGTTCCCTGCTCGGTACACTCCCCTGGTACTGTGTTGGGCGTCGGCTCGGCCACGACGGCGTTCGTCGTCTGGCGGATAGCCATGGTCGTTGGCTCACCATGTCGCCATCCGATGTCGATGCAGCCTCTGACCGTTTCAAGCGGCACGGAAATTCTTCGGTCCTTCTGGGAAGGCTCATCCCCACGGTGCGGACACTCATCTCCGTTCCCGCTGGCGTTGCCAATATGCCATTGGGGACTTTTCTTCTTTTTTCGTCGATTGGCACGCTTGTATGGACGGCGGCGTTGGCTTTGGCAGGCTATTTCTTGGGACAGGCATACAGCGTGATCCAAGACTTTGTGGATCCCGTTTCGACAGCCGTCCTGATTATTTTGGTCGGCTATTACATTTACCGCATTGTCACCTTCAAAAAGGAGCGAACGTGAGCGAGTGGTTGGCTTCTATGGGTGTGGAACTCGATATCTTCCCACATCTGATCACGTTGCTTATCGCATATGTCCTTGCGCTGCCAATCGCTTGGGATCGTGAGAAAAACGAACGGAGCGCGGGTTTGCGCACCTTTCCTCTTGTCGCTATCGCCGCCTGCGGGTTCGTTCAGGCTGCGGAAACCGTTACTGTTGGAAATGCCGAGGCGACGGCTCGCATCGTCGAAGGTATTATCAACGGCGTCGGCTTTATTGGCGGCGGAGCCATCCTTGTAGGGAAACTTGGAACACGCGGGACGGCGACTGCCGCAAGCATATGGGCGACGGGCGCGATCGGTACCGCGGTCGGACTTGGAGCCTATGACACCGCAATTGTTCTCTCGATAGTCACGTTTGCCACGCTCCGGATAATGGCTAACTTCAAAGCAGCCAGGGACGAATCGGATGATGGCGGATGATAGCGAAGGCGAAATCGCGTTTTGGGAGCGGAAAATTCGGTATGCATTGAGCTTCCGCACATGCCGCTGCGATCATTCCGTTGAGGGTATGCTTGTTGATCCGACCCGCACATGCCTCCCACGTTCCATCACATAGTGATCAAGCGCCGCGATCAGGCCATCGACACTGTTGTGCTCGACGTCGAACGCTTTGATCAAAAAAGCGGCCGCTTCTTCTCCGAACGGGCTTTTCGGGTCGACCGAATTTTCAGCACACCATTCCAGATGCGCGTCTCTGATCGTGTTGAGTTGGTCTACGTTGAAGATCGACGATGAGTTCATGGGAGTTTTTGTCCTTCAAGCATAACGCGAGCCGCTTCCTTAGTGTCGTAGGTTCAGGGGAGCCCCGCGCTTCACATCATTGAGCCTTGGCCCTTTGACGGTGCGATATTTAGCAGCAATTAGGTTATACACCCCGAATGCGGCTAGACCGATTGCAATGACGACATAAAGGACAGAGCCGAAAGGTAGTTCGCGGAGCCACTCAAGCGCGTCCGCGATACCTCCCGCCTGATCTGGATCGACCTTGAAGCCAGCGTACGCAAACAATATCCCCGTGACAGAGAACACCGCACCTCGTGCCATGAGACCATACACGCAGATGTAAGAAAGCACTCCGCTACGATCGGGGAACTGGACATACTTCTCGAATTTTCGGAGAGCGCCTTTAGCTCCAGTGACAATGCCTCCCACGATCAGTCCGATCCCAATCGCGATTGCCACATAAGAGCCGAAGGGCTGCGACATTACCCATTGGGCGAGCCCTTTCTCTCCTGATCCACCGCTATCGCCGCTCGCACTGACCGCGTGACCGAGGGCATATACGGCGAGACCAGTGTAAGTAACTGCGCTACCAAGCAGCGCAGCCCGTATTATCATAGCTTTGCCGTCGTTACCCTGCCCATCGGCATCAGCGATCGACTGGGCCAGCCGCCAGGCCACAAAGCCGAGGAGACCAACACCAATCAATCCAACCCAGACGCGGCCGAGTGGCTGTTGCAGCAGCGTGGAGATCGCTGTTTTCGTTTCTGGCTGCCCACCGGCCATACCTGAGAAGAGTGCCAGAACAGCAACGAGAAGAAACACAATGCCGCGGGCGGCATAGCCTAGTTTTGCAAGTAGCTCGAAACGCATCACTTCCCGCATATCCACCTCCCGGTTGTTCACTGTTTCAACGCACGAAAGCGACTGTCGTTGCCAAAGCGCAAGGTACTATCCTGTTTACGGCCTCTTTTTTGCTATTCTAGTTTGTTTTGGTCATCCTGCGGCTCAGACATCCGCAAGAGTTATGGCGGCGTGAAGACCATTCACAGTGTCGACCTCGACCGGAGGGTCAATGATCTCGATCCGAAGGATCGTCACGTCGCCATGGTCTTCCAGTCCGATGCGCTATATCCGAGTATGACGGTGGCGACGAATATGGGCTTTTCGCTGGAGCACCGCGGTGCCACCAAAGCCGAAGTCGCGGAGCGGGTGAATTGGGCGGCCAGCATACCGGGTCTTACCAATCTTCTAGGTCGCTATCCGCGCCAGCTCTCCGGCGGCCAGCGACAGCGCGTCGCCATGGGCCGCGCGATCGTCCGTAATCCACAGGTTTTCCTATTCGACGAGCCGCTGTCGAACGTCGACGCGAAGCTGCGCGTCGTTATGCGCGGCGAGATCAAGGCGCTGCATCACAAGCTGAAAACGACCACCTTCTAGGTCACCCACAATCAGGTGGAGGCTATGACCATCCCCGACAGGATCGTCGTGATGAAACGCTGCAGGATAGAGCAGATCGGTGCGCCGCTCGATCCCTACGACCGCCCGGCAAACCAGTTCGTTGCGGGCTTCATCGGATCGCCGTCGATGAATTTTCTTAATGGCACGATAACGGAAGCGAGCTTCCAAACATCGGGCGTGGTTATGCCCCTGCCTAGGTCTATGGACACCGCTATGGGGCGGGCTGCCGTTTACGGGATTCATCCCGAACACTTTCGATTGACTGACACTTAGGTAGCGGAATCGTTTCTGGCGAAATCGTGCTCATCTAGCCTGTGGGGTCTGAGACCGAGGTGACTATGAGGTTGGAAGATACCAATGTGATTGGCGTCTTTCGTGAGCGTATGAGCGGTACGCCTGGCGATATCATAAATGTCTCGCGCCGGATATCGACGCCATCCACCTTATTCGGAAGACGGCGCTACTCGCTTCAACTCGCACCGTGGGCTATACCTTAATTATATTCAGGAATGTAAAGTCGATTCGCAGTCTACGTCATAAAGCGGTCGCCCGCTTGCACGAATGGACCGGCTTCTCCATGGCTGAACGAGTGGAGGTGTGGGGCGTAGGCACGAAGCAGTTCAAGAGCTAAATTCGCCCCTATAGCTTTCAATGCGTGAAAAAATCCTCCCCTTCTACATAGCCCGTAACCCGGCGCACCTCACGAATGATGGTATCGGCCAAGTGTTTTGCCGCCGGAGACAGATCCCGCTTCTTCATTCGGATTAGGGACATGGCCCTTCGGATATGCGGGGCGGTCAAGGTCATCACGCGCGCGGTGACAGGGGGATGCTTGGCAAGCCGCGTACTCGGCTGGACAGCGATCCCGAGCCCCGCCTCCGCCATGGCAATTATCGTCTCGGCCTGGATGAATTGGTAGCGGTTCGTCTCTTCCAGACCGTTATCGTGCAACACCTGATCGACGATCCGGCGCATCGCAGTCTGCGGGGCCGGCAGAAGTATCGGGAATTGGGCAATTTCCTTCCAGGTTATTGTTTTTCTGGAAGGACCGACGAAGCGGGGATGGACCACCGCGTGAAGCGGTTCAACCAGTATCGGGCTGAATTCGAAGGCATTGTCCGTTCCATGCGGCCCGATCGCGAAATCGACTTCTTGCTTGCGCAAGGCCTCATATAAATCGGCTGAAGTCAACTCACGTATCGTGACGGCGATTTCTGGGAACTGGCTGACGAAATGCGTGAGTATGGGAGGCAGATGAACTGAGGCCACATGAGAGGAGCTTGCGAGTGACAACTGTCCACGCTTGAGATCTGCGGCTTCGCGTATCTCCCGCAATCCATGCAGTATCTCGAAATGCGCCTTCCTGAGACTTCCCTGCAGTTTGGCACCTTCCTCCGTCAGTTTGACGCTGCGTGTCGTACGCTCGAAGAGCTTCACCTGAAGCTGTTCCTCCAGCTGACGGATCTGGATGCTGACGGCTGAATGGGCCCGGTTCAGCTTTTCACCTGCGAGGCGAAAACTTCCTTCGTTCGCAACGACGAGGAAAGTCTGTAGCAGTCGGAGATTGATATCGTTGATCGTATCCATCGAGCGTCCTATTGGTCACTGCAAGAGACCAATAGGTATCATTATTATACTTGCCTTGCCACTGCTCACGGGTCCAAAGTTGGCAAACCGCAATCGGGAAGGGATTGTCGGCATCGGCTCGAGGACCGAGTTTCAAATCGGGAGGAAATATCTTGGACACCCACGAAACCCCTAGGGGCATGAAACGGCGTACGCTGCTCGGATGCAGCGCGGCCTTTGTCGCAGCTCAGTCGCTTGCAATCGGCACGGCTCGGGCCAATGCCTATCCGAGCGACACCATCAATTACATTGTCGCTTTCGGCGTAGGTGGCGGCAGCGATATCGTCGCACGCACCATGGCCAAGGTGATCGACGAAAAGAAGCTCATTCCGGTCAAGATGCTGGTGGAGAACCGGCCGGGCGGGTCGGGAGCTGTCGGCTATTCCTATATCAGTTCCCGCAAGGGCAATCCCTATTATCTCGGCGGCGTTGGCGTCAGCTTCTTCACCACGCCGCTGCTCGGCAAGATGCCGCTGAGCTACAAGGACTTTACCCCGCTCGCGGCGATCGCACGCTCGCCTTACATTCTGGCTGTGCTTGCAGATTCCAAGATCAAGTCGATTGATGACCTCAAGAGCGCCAAGGGGCTAACGATCGGTTCGGCCGGTGCAGTCTCCGACCCGGCACTTCTGTCGCATCTCCTCAACAAGCAGCTCGGCAGCTCGATCAAGGTCGTGCCCTATGACGGCGAGGGCGAGGTGATGGCGGCGGTTCTCGGCAAGCATCTCGATCTTCTCTTCGGCAATCCGAACGAGATCCTAGAACAGGTCAATGCCGGCAAGATGCGGGCCCTTGCCGTCACCTCGGCGGAACGGATGGGATCTCTTCCGCAGGTTCCAAGCTTCGAAGAATTGGGGCATGACATCGTCCATACCCAGCTTCGCGGCATAATCATGCCCAAGGACGTTCCGGCGGAAGCGGTGTCCTATTGGGAAGGCGTGATGAAAACCGTGGCGGAAAGCCCGGAATGGCGCAGCCAGTATGTCGACCGGTTCAACGAAATACCGCTCTTCCTCGATAGCAAGCAGTTCGGCGAGGAGATCGTCGCCACCTCGCAGCGTTACGAGACGCTGATGCGCGAGCTCGGCCTGATCAAGTGAGGCTGATCAAGTGAGATTGGCGGCCCCCGATCAGCTTGGGGGCCGATAGTTCCACACGAATTTAAATGCTCTACGCTTGGGAGGCGCGGCAGATGATACCCTTACGTTCATTCGATCTTGGTCTTTCTGCGATCTTCGGCCTGCTCGGCCTCTACATGATCTGGCAGGGAAGCGGTTACGGCTACCAGGAGGGTTCCGTGCCATCGGCCGGCTTCTTCCCCGTCTGGATCGGGGCAGGACTGGCACTCTTTTCCGCGCTAAATTTTCTCAAGGTCGCCAAACAGTCGGATCTTCTCGGCAGCGTCGAGCGGATGGAAGTGGTCCGGGTCGGGCTGGTCAGTCTGGCACTGGTCGGTTTCGTCCTGCTCTCCCAATTCATCGGCATGCTGGTCGCCTCCGTGCCGCTGATGATCGTCATCGGCTGCATATTCGGGGCGCGCGACGCCCGCTCGATTGCGGCCGTCAGCGCCATCGCCGTTGGGATGGCATTCATACTCTATCTCGTGTTTGGCGTGGTTCTCGCCATCCCGCTGCTCTGATCCCTGAAGAAGAGAAGATATCATGCTAGAATCATGGCACTTGCTTGCCGAGGGATTGGTCGCAGCATCGCAACCCTCGGTTCTCGCCGCCATCATGGTTGGCGCCATCATCGGCCTTTTCATCGGAGCCTTGCCGGGCCTCGGACCGACCGCCGGTGTTGCAATCCTCCTGCCGGTCGCCGTCAGCTTTGATGGGACGGCGGCGATCGCGGCACTCGGGGCCGTCTATTACGGCGCCCAGTATGGCGGCGCGGTCACCGCAATCCTGCTCGGCATTCCAGGCGATGCCTCTGCCACCATGACCGTCATCGATGGCCACAAGCTGGCCCGAAACGGCAAGGCCGGCGCGGCACTCGGATTGAGTATTGCCGCCTCCTTCATCGGCGGACTAATCGGCCTCATCCTGCTCACCGCTTTTGCCACCACCATCGCCCAGGCCGCGATCGCCTTCGGGCCGATCGAGATGACCGCGCTGATGATCTTCTCGCTGTCGCTTGTCAGCGTGCTCGGCGGCCGCGATCTCAACAAGGCGATGATGTCGCTGTTTGCCGGCCTCTTCATCGGCACGATCGGGCTCGACCCTATGGTCGGCCTGCCGCGCTTCGATTTCGGCGAGGTACGGCTGTTCGACGGCATCGAATTCTCCATTATCGCGGTCGGTCTGTTCGGCCTTGCGGAAATGTATGCGACACCGCCTTCGATCGGAAAGCCGCAAGAGAAGAACCGGTTCCGCTTCCGTGAACTTCTGCCGGATGTGCGCGGCACGCTGCAATGCTGGCGTGAACTGGGCTCCGGCTCGCTGATCGGCTTCTTCATCGGTATCCTGCCCGGCGCCGGCGCGACCGCCGCCACGATGATTTCCTACGCCTTCGCCAAGCGCACCTCGAAACATCCCGAACGCTTCGGCAATGGCGCGATGGAAGGCGTTGCAGCACCCGAAGCGGCCAATAACAGCGCCGCCTATGGCAACATGATCCCGATGTTCGCGCTCGGCATTCCAGGCTCCGGCACAACGGCGGTGCTGATGGGCGGCCTGCTGATGATCGGCCTGCAGCCCGGCCCGATGCTGTTCCAGACACAGTCGGAATTCGTCTGGACCATTTTCGGCAGCTTCTACATCGGCAATCTCGCGCTGGTCGCGATCACCATCGTCCTGACGCCGGTGCTCGCCACCTGTGCCTTCGTGCGGCCGAGCTATCTGTTCCCGGCGGTCATCGCCATCATCGTCTTTGGCATTTTCGGCATCAACAATGCGATGTTCGAGGTGGCTCTGGTGATCGGCTTTGGCGTGCTGGGTTACCTGATGATGAAGTTGGATTACCCGCCGGTACCGTTGGTTCTCGGCATGATCCTTGGCCCCATCTTGGAGCGTGGCATTCGCCGCACCCTGGTCGCCTCGGACGGAAATGTCGCCGTCTTCCTCCAGAGCCCGATCGCGTTGGTGATTATCCTGATCACCGTCGTGCTGCTGGTCTCACCGTGGCTGTTGAAAAACCGCGCGGGCAAGGAACACCAGATGGACGAGCCGCAGGCCAAGAAAATCGGCTGAGGCGGCAAGGGGCGATCCTGTCTCGCGGATCGCCCGGTCTGCCTGACCACATCGCATGTTCATTCCAGATGCAGGCAATCGCTGCGCGTCGCTATCCAATGCGGCCTTGCCGCAGGTCCAGCATCCTCCAGAGCGTCACCGGACGCGCATGAAAAGGATATCTTAAACAATGGTTTACCACCATCTTTACGCGAGCTTCGCCAAGGCTTCTGCAGTTCAGGTCGGCATTATCGGCGCCGGCAATTACGGCACTGCCATCGTCACCCAGGCTCCGGTCACGCCGCGGCTGAATGTGGTTGCTGTTGCCGACATTTCGATCGATGCCGCACGCGGTGCCTATGAGAAGGCGGGCTTCGACATGGCCAAGGTCGCCTATGCCGGAACGGCAGAGCAGGTAAAATGCGAGCTTGCGCGCGGCAATTCCATCTTTACCGATAAGCCGGAACTCATCGGCGCGATTGGTGCCGTCGATATCGTCTGCGAGTGCAGCGGCGTGCCGGAGGCAAGCGTGCGATATGCCATGCAGGCTATCGAGGCCGGCAAGCATGTGGCGATGGTAACGAAGGATTGCGACGTCGCGGTCGGCCCGATGCTGAAGCGTCTGGCAAAGGAAGCGGGCGTGATTTACACCCCCGTCGACGGAGATCAGCACGGGCTGCTGATCCAGTTCTACGAATGGGCAAAATCGGTCGGCCTGACGGTGATTTCCGGTGGCAAGGCAACCGATGGCGAATTCGTCTATGACGAGGCGGCCGGCACGGTCTCGATCAAGACCGACAAGAAGATCCATGAGCCCTATGTCGAAACGGTTGTCGTCTCCGATGAGGATCGCAAATGGCTCGCCATGATCCCCGAGGGACAGGCTGCCGAATATGTCGCGAGGCGTAAGGACATTCTCGCGCGCCTGCCGCAGCCCGGCGCCTATGATCTCTGCGAGATCACGGTCGCGGCCAATTATACCGGCATGAAGCCTGCCGTCGATACGCTCGTCCATGCGGCCCTTCGCATCACCGAAATCCCGGTTGCCTATGCGGAAATCGCCAATGGCGGCCTTTTCGGACAGGTCGATACGATCGACCTCGCCACCTGCCTCAGGCGCCCGGATGAATCAGGGCTCGGCGGCGGCGTCTTTCTCGTCGTCCGGTGCGACAATGCTTATTCCAACCATGTCCTTGTGACCAAGGGCCAGATCCCGAACTATGACGAGACGACCGCGGTCATCTACCGCCCTTATCACCTTTGCGGCGTCGAGACCTCGACCTCGCTGCTGATGGCGGGCCTGCTCGGCATCGATACCGGATCGGATGATTATCGGCCCCGCTACGATCTCGTCAAGGTCGCGGCGCGCGACATCAAGGCGGGCGAAGTCTTCGGCAATGACCATAGCCCGATGTTGAAGGCCCGCATCGTCCCGGCGGTGCCTGTCGCGCTTGAAAACCCCGCCTGCGCCCATCTTCTCACCGGCAATTGCGCCAAGGTGGATATCCCGGCGGGTACGCTTATCACCTATGAAATGGTGGAGGAGCCGCAGGCTTCGTCGCTTTGGGAAATGCGCCGGCTGCAGGACCGTACATTCCTGGCCGCGCAGTGAGATCGCCATGACGTTCAAGCCGCGCATATTCCTCTTCTATGCCACGCCGGTTGCCATGGCGCCTGTGACCGATGCCATGCGGCAACTCTGGCCGGAGGCCGAGGCCGTCAACATTCTCGACGAGAGCCTGTCACTGGACCGGGCGCGAGAGGTTGGGCCACTGTCGTCGGGCCTCAGCGAGCGTTTCGTCGCTCTCGGCCGGCAGGCCGTTTCCGGCGCTGCAGATGGTATCCTGATCACCTGCTCCGCTTTCGGCCCGGCCATTCGCAGACTTTCGTCGGAGATAGGGATACCGGTCCTCATGCCCAACGAGGCGATGTTTCGCGCCGCGATCATGGCCGGCTCGGACATCGGCATGGTGGCGACATTTGCCCCCGCAGTCGCAACGATGGAAGACGAGTTTCGCGAGTTTGCGGCAGAGACGGGAAGCTCGGCGCGACTTCGCACCGTCATAGCGCATGGCGCGATCGAGAAGCTCCGGCAGGGCGATGCGGCCGACCATGATGCACGGGTTGCCCATGCAGCGCATGGCCTTGGCGACTGCGATGCCATCATGCTCGCCCATTTTTCAACGGCGCGGGCGGCCGGTCCGGTCAGAGAAGCGGTGGATTGCGCCGTGCTGACCGCGCCGGGCAGCGCGGTGACACGAATGAAACAGTTGATGGACAGGCAGGAGCACTAGACAATGCTGCTCGGAGTTATCGCCGACGATTTTACCGGGGCCGGAGACGTAGCCAACACGCTTGCAAAGGGCTTGCCGGGGCAGGGTGGACTTGCGGTCACGCAATATCTCGGCGTTCCCAAGGTGAAGGCCGACCGATCGGTCGAAGCGGGGGTCATCTCGCTCAAGACCCGCTCCTCATCGGTAGAGGATGCGGTCGAACAATCGCTTGCGGCGCTCGAATGGCTGCGCAACCAAGGCTGCGAGCAATTTGTCTTCAAATATTGCTCGACATTCGATTCTACGCCGGAAGGCAATATCGGGCCTGTAGCGGAGGCGCTCGCGGCTGCTCTCGGTGTGAAAGGTGTGATTGCCTGCCCTGCCTTCCCGACGGTCGGGCGCACCGTGCATCAGGGCCATCTCTTCGTCCAGCATCGGCTGCTCAGCGAATCCAGCATGCGACACCATCCACTGACGCCGATGACGGATTCCGACATCCGGCGCTGGCTGGCACAGCAGACGCGCGATCCGGTCGGGCTGGTGAACACGGCGACCGTGCGCTCTGGAAGCGAAGCGGTGAGGGCGGCGCTGGATGCCGCGGCCGCCGACGGGACGACGATGGTCATCTGCGATTCCTCGCTGGACGAAGACCTCGTCACGCTCGGCAGAGCGGCGGCAGGGCAGCGGCTTGTGACCGGCGGTTCGGGCATCGCGATCGGCCTTCCGGCAAACTTCCTGCGCAGCGGCAAGGCGAAGGGAGCGGTCAGCGCCTTTTCGGGCGTAGACGGACCCGAGGTGATCCTGGCCGGCAGCTGCTCGGATGCGACCCGCCGGCAGATCGCCATCCATGCCGCAGGCCATCCGACCATGGCGCTCGATGTCGAAGCTGCTATGGCGGGAAGGTTGGACATAGGCCGAATTATCGAGTTCGCGTCAGTTCATCGTGGCAATGCACCTCTCATTTTTTCGTCGGATGATCCATTGGAGGTCGAGCGCCTGCAGAAGCGCTATGGCCGGGAAAAGGTGGCCGCGACGCTCGACGGATTGTTCGCCGAAGCAGCCCGTTTGCTGGTAGAAAGTGGCGTGAACAGATTGGTCGTGGCAGGCGGCGAGACATCCGGCGCGGTCGCCCAGGCGCTCGATCTCGAAGCGCTTTCGATCGGGCCGGAAATCGACCCGGGCGTACCGATCCTGATCGGCGGCAAAGGCAGGATTGCGCTAGCGCTCAAATCCGGCAATTTCGGTGCGCCGGATTTCTTTGCCAAGGCATTGGAAAATCTGAAACGGGGGGCAAGCGGTGACAGAGGATGAACTACGCGCAGATATCGTGAGGTTCGGCGCGCTTCTTTACGGGCGCGGACTTGCGCATGGAAGCGCCGGAAACCTTTCGGTAAAGCTGGACGACGGCACGATCCTCGTCACGCCGACAAATTCGTCACTGGGCTTTCTGTCTCCCGCGCTGATATCGAAGGTCTCGGCCGAGGGTGCCCATGTAGCCGGCGACCCTCCGTCGAAGGAGGCCTTCTTCCATCTGGCGGTCTATCAGGAACGGCCGGCAGCAAGCGCGATCGTCCACCTTCATTCCACCCATGCAGTTGCTCTGTCATGCCTCTGCCATGAGGACACGTCTGATGTGCTTCCGCCGCTCACCGCGTACCAAATGATGCGGATCGGCCGATTGCCGCTTGTGCCCTATTATCGGCCCGGAGATGGAAAGCTTGCTGATGCGGTTCGTCAATTTGCCGGTGGACACAAGGCAATGCTGCTTGCCAATCATGGGCCAATCGTTTCGGGTAAGTCTCTGCAAGATGCGGTTCATGCTTATGAGGAACTTGAAGAAACAGTGAAGCTGTTCTTCCTTGTCGGTGACCGACCGGTTTCTCGTCTGACCTGCGAGGCGATCACCGATCTGAATGAAGCTTTCCCGAATTGATGCCGGAACAAGCGTGGTAAGGGTCAGTCCTGGAAAAGTGGATCTTGCTGTTAGCCGCAGCACTCGGCGCTGGAGCGCTGTGCAATGCAATCGGAACCGACGAATGTTGGCGTCCAAGCCCAGTTCAAAAGCTTCTGCGACCTCCAAAGCCGGGCCGTCGAATTGAAGCCTTCGAGAACTGTGGATAGCCACCCTGCGACAGCGATCAAGATGTAAGCCAGTGTCCAGGCCGGCGTGAAGAGCCAATTCGGTGAAGGTCCGGATACAGATCCTCAAGCGGTGGCCAGTCTCAGGGAAGCAATTTTGCACGAACGTGATCTCGCCGTGGATATCCTCAACCATCGCCGTGATGGATCAACGTGCTGGAACGCCTCGTGTCTCATGAAGAGTTCCCGGCCAGGGCCGAAAATCGCAAGGCGTTGACGATGGAGTATTTTTATCGCGACGTCCGCCGCAAGACCGGCATGCTGATGAACGGCGAAGAGCCGGTCGGCGGAAAGGACTTCGGCGTCACCCCGTCTCAAATTCGCAGAGGGTTAACCAAATGCGACGACGGTGGATACAGCTCGATCTTCCAACAGTTGACGTCTTCAACGATGCAGCACAGCGAACGTTCCTGGGCTTAACAGTGCAAAATGTTCGGTCCGGTCATGTTTCGTCTTCTGAGCCGAGGGTGCCGCGAAGGTGGTATTCGTAGCCTCCCGCGTGGTAAGTAGCCTGAGCTTTTCCCTTGAAGTAGGTAGGCACAATCCGCTCGGTGAGCCGTGATCCAAATCCCGAGCGCTTTGGCTCCATAATGACTGGCCCATTGGCTTCGGTCCAACTGAACTGGAATTGGTTGTCACCCGGCGTCTGCCAGCGGACAATGATCTTGCCATCCGGTACCGACAGCGCTCCGTATTTCGTGGCATTGGTGGCGAGTTCATGGATAGCGAGCGCCAATCCGAGCGCAGGTTGTGCGGCGATTGCCACTGATGGGCCGGAAATGTCAAACCGATTGTGACCGTCATTATGAGGGGCAATCGCCGTACGGACGACAGTTTCCACGTCACCCGCTTCCCAGTCTGTCGCAGTCAGCGCGTCCTGCGCCAGGGCCAATGCCTGGATACGTGCGGATGCCTGCTCTGCTGCAAGCTTCGTGTCAGTCGCATTGCGCAGGCTTTGCGAAACGACAGCCTGGACCATCGCGAGCGTATTTTTCATGCGATGAGAGAGTTCGCGCTGTAAGATACGTTGCTGCCGCTCTCTATCTCTCTGTTCGCCGAGCAGACGCTTTTGCTCAACAAGAAGTGCATCGCTTTTTCGACGCTCATCCTGGAGACTGTCGAGCGCCTTGTGCATCACCTGTATGAGAAGGATATCGACGATGACGACGCCGGCATAAAATGCAAGTGCGACCAGGACGGACGCATTCAGCTCGAAGTTTCCTGATGGGGGAATAAACCAATACCATGCAGCAAAGCCGCAGGCCAAAGCACATACGGCCCCGGGCCATAGGCCAGCCATGAACGTGGTGAGGATGACTGCGGGGAAAAAAGTCAGATAGGGGAAGCCTGGCGGGAGCAGGTGGTCTGAGAGGAACCTAACATAAAGAGAGACAATGAACGCGCGAATAGCCAAGCTCCACGCTTTCAAGGGAGAGGCTCGAACACGATCGCTAAGACCGAATAACTGGCGTCGTATCGTGCTCATTCTATCCTACGTCTGCGAGACTACTACTGCCTGAGTGTTCTGCCATATCAAGTCAATATCACTTACTGTGACACATCAGACTACCGGAACATCAAGCAAGCATTTCGCGGATCTTCTCAACGATCTGCTGTTCACGATAGGGCTTGGTGTAAAATGCGGTCTCCGCTGGGATTTGTCCGCCGGGATCGTCGATATGTCCGGATACGATGATCACCTTGATGGGCGGCCATCTGTCTCGGATGATGGCCGCCAGCCGCATTCCATCGACGCCTCGAGGCATGTCGACATCTGTCAGGACAAGCCGGATATCGTATCGTGATTCCAGGATAGTCACGGCTTCCGTTGCGTCCGCTGCGGCGATCGCCTGAAAGCCGGCGTCCTCAACTAGATCAATGGCCGCCAAGCGCAAAAGTGGCTCATCCTCGACGATGAGGATTACCGGCGGAGCGATGGGACGTATAATTCCCGACGTCATGACTGCCTCAACTGCGAAACAAGAGCCTGCATTGTCACGGTCAAACCGTTCGCGTCGTACTCGACTTCGACCCCGCCGGTTCCCGTCAAACCTAGTTTGATCAACTTCGATCCGAACCCTTTGCCAACCGTGCCTCGGATGATTGGTCCATCTCTTTCTTGCCATTTTAGGATGAGCGCGTCCTCGGATGAAGTCTTTCCGATAGACCAAGACACCGACACCTTGCCCTTCTCGCTTGACCACGCGCCGTATTTAAGTGAGTTGGTGCCGAGCTCATGCATGATCAGAGCAAGCGACAAGGCCGTTCGGGGTCCAAGCTCCATGTCCGGGCCAGAGATCGTGAAGCGATCAGACAAAGCGAGTTGGCTTAGCACCGAATCGATGACAGCCGCCATCCGTGCCGTCGACCAATCGTGCCCAAGTAGGACCTCATGGGCCTTCGACAAAGCATGCAGTCGACTGGTGAACGCCTCGACTGGAGCGCGATCCGTCACAGGACGAAGTGTCTGGGTGGCGATCGCTTGCACCATCGCCATCGTGTTCTTCAGGCGATGGCTGATTTCGTGATTGAGAACTTGCTGCTGCTCTTCCGCCCGTATACGGGCTATAGCTTCTCTTGTCCGGTCGTCGCTCTGCCAGAAACGTGGCGATCTGATTGGAAACGATTTTTCCGATCCTGCTAAGCGTTTCAAGCTCGGCGTCAGTCCAGACGCGCGGCTCACCATCGATCGCGGCAAGGGCGCCGATCACCATGCCATCGGGAAGGGTAACCGGGACGCCCATATAGGAGATAACGCCCAGATCGGTTATCGCGAGGTTATCGCGGACGAGGTCATGTAAAGTTGCGTCACCGATAATCAGTGGCTGCTTGTCGCGCACAACATGCTGGCAGAACGAATGCGTGAGCGGTGTTTCTGCGGCTTCGGCCCATTTTTCAGGCAGGCCGAGATGAGCGAGAAACACCTGGCGGTGTTCATCGAGGATCGATACCAGCGCAACTGGACAGTTCAACCCCGCCTTTACAACTTCGATTATGTCATCAAATTCGGTTTTGTTCTTTGCGTCGAGTAGACCGGAGTTGCGGACGGCTCTTATTCTGTCTGACGAGTTGCCCAACGATCTGAGCCTTTGCTTTTTTGTGAAGGCCCGTTCAGGCTGCTATTTTTGCGAGGACTTCGGGAGACATTACCAGACTTGGAGGGGGTGTTTTTTCATCCGACTTCCCAGCGACGAAGCTTTCGATGAATGAAAGCGCGTTCTGAAGACCATTCATCGTATACGGCTTCTCGATTGCCCCGACCGCTCCGGCAAAATCTTCCGGGATCCGTTTAAGGTTGCCTGAGACGAAGACATAAGGGATGGACTTTGCGGATAGATGCCGTCCGACCTCAATTCCGGTTGGCCCGTCAATGAGTTGAATATCGACGAAGGCAAAGTCTGGACGGACCGAGTCAATGAGGTCCTTGGCCTCCCGGCTGTCCGCCGCCAGCCCGACGATGTCATGGCCCGCAGCCTCGATTTCGCTCTCTAGTTCCATGGCGAGCAGCACTTCGTCCTCAACGATCAGAATTTTCACAAAGAAACCTTTCAGTCTTTTACCAGTAGCGTGACGGAGACTTCAGTAAGGCGGCCTTCCACGCGGCGTTCGAGCTTTGCGCGCAGCTGCTGCAAGCATGCTTCAAGCATCTTTTGGCTAAATGCTGCTTCCTCGCGGTCAACATCCACCGGGGTTACCGTATCTACAACCCGAATGAGGAAGTGACCGTTCAGACGCCTGACTTCAAGATGGATCTCGCCTCCACCATCGCGCAGCCCCCGGCGAACCGCGTCGCCGACAAGTTCATTGATGATCAAAGCCAATGGAGAGGCCTTCGTTGCGGGCACAACTACCTCGCGCAGATCTGTCGTCAGCACGATATCGGTGCGTTTCAGGGCGCCAATGACATCGGTTGCGAGATCGTTTGCGAAATCAGCCACATCGAAGTGCCCCACATCCTCATCATTCAAGAGCTTTCGCTGGACGGTACTTAGTGCCTCAACTCGGTTTAGAACGGACATCAATGTCCGCTCTACAACATCGCTTTCTGTCATCCTGGCTTGCAGCTTGACGATGGATGCAATGGTCAGAAGATTGTTCTTCACCCGATGGTCGACTTCGTGGACGAGCGCAGTTTTGGTGGTCAGCGCCGCGGTCAGATCGACAGTACGGCGCGCGACCTCCTGCTCGGCCATATGCCTGGCTGCAGCGAGCTCCGCTTCCTTGCTCTTGATATTGGTGAAATCAAGCTGTGATGCAAAAAAGTATATAACTTCGCCGGTTTCGTCCCGGACCGGGCTCACAAACAACGCATTCCAGAAGGTCGACCCGTCACGCTTGTAATTAAGGATGTCGATCGAGAGATCCCGCTCTTCCGAGATCGCTGTCCTCAACTTCGCAATCGCTTCAGGGTCAGTTTCGGCGCCTTGAAGAAGGCGGCAGTTGCGGCCAATGAGCTCGTCACGTGAGTAGCCGGTGAGTTTTGTGAATGCGTCGTTCGAGAAAATGATCGGATTATCATATTGTCTGGGGTCGGTGATAATCATCGGCATTCTCGTCGCCTTGAATGCCGCTGCGAACGGGTCTTCTGAAGCATGTGCTGCAATCAGGCGATCGCCTGCATCCTGAGCGTCGCGAAAATCATTCTCTTGATCCATAAAAACTTGTCCGGACGCTTTGAATTGAGGTCTTTGGGGCGTTTCGCTGATCTGGGAGGCACCGTGAGAACTTCAAGATGCTAAGGAGAATAGCTGCATGCGTAATTTCACTGACGCAGCTTGCTTTATAGTGGCCGCAGCACGCCCTCGCTTGCTGAACCGTTAGAACATCTGGTGAATAGACCATCGGGTCCCGATTAAGCGAGATCGGTCGGATAAGGAGGCGCTGGGTGATCGATTAGAGCAGCAGCATTCTATTTGTCTACTGCACGAGCCAAACGAACATGAGGCCGCCGAGAACGACACTGATAGCTGCGCCATAGCTTTGTAACGGCTCAAGCCACCTTCGCTGCAATCTCATTGTCACCCCTTCGATCGGAGAGATCCAGCCAAGTCTACGACATCTCTCGCCTGCAGCTTCAAATGCGTCGGCTTGGGTCTCGAGTGGCCCGATAACGTAGTCAATCATGTGACCCTGAACGATCACTACGCTTTTGGCTACACCGTCGTAAAATACGGTTGTTTCGTCATTCACACGTTTCATGGATAGGCCCCGGCTTGCAGGCGCTTAATGCATCAACGCAGAAAAGGTTCCGCACGCATCCTGACCGCATCGTCTCAAGGGCGACCGTTATGCCGGAATGGCATCCGATGATCTGAAAACGCACCTTGATGCGGTACGCACCTTCCTTGCTCTGTGCTTTCAGACGCAACCCGATGCGGCGACCTTCGAGCCACTTCTGTCGAATGCCGCAATGGCGTCTTGGGTGATGACAAAAACGGTACCGTCAATGACGGTTGATGTAGCAGATGGCCTTCCGAAAGCTCGGGTGCCCGTGTTGCTGCTTTACGGTGGCAAAGACAATCTGGTCATGACTGGCGCCAGCATCGCACGCGCGAAGGAGCTTAATCCCAACGTGCAGTCAAAGGTCTATCCTAATTCAGGCCACGCGCCTTTTCTGGAGGAAGTCCCTCGCTTCAGCAGAGATCTCGTAGAATTTGCGAAATCGACCTAAGTGGCAAAGTGATTTGTGTCGGGGCGGCTCTCTCGCCCCGATTAACTGCTTCATGGACCAACATAGATGCCCGAAACGAAATGTAGGCGACCGAGGACCATAGGGCTGTTCGATGAGCGCACGCCTTTTGACCTGCGGCACGCCAAAATCAATTCTCGACGGCGATGGCGAAGTCCGGCATCAGATCTGTGCCATACCACCGTCGACAGCGATCTCTGAACCAGTCGGAAAACTGCTCTCTTCGCTTGCAAGAAAGAGAGCTGCGGCCGCGACTTCTTCGGGTCGACCCATGCGCCCGAGAGGGATCATATTCGACAGTGCGTCGCGAACTTCTTGAGAGGCTGCGGCCATCATGGCCGTATCGGTGGGACCAGGGCTAACTACGTTCGGATGCCTTTGGGAGCAAGTTCGTTCGCCCAGGTTCGTGTAAACGAACGGACTGCAGCTTTGGTCGCACCTTACACGCCATAGCCTTTGGTGCCGATGTCTCCCGCAATCGAGCCGATCAACACAATCGTTCCGCCCGTCTGCATCATGTCGATCGCACCCTGCGCCGCAAAACGCGAGGGATTTCACATTCAAGCCGAATGTCCGATCGAAATGATCCTCGGAAATGTCTTCAAGCGGTGCGTATTCGGATATTCCCGCATTCACGACGAGTACGTCGACGCGGCCTTGCTCTGCTCGAATAGGCGCTGAAGATCGGCTCGATCACTGGCATCTGCCCGGATCGTCTGGAGGTTTACGGTTTGGACCTGTGACTCGTCCCCAGCTCCCCTGCGGCTGGTCGCGTAGACCTTTGCGCCCTCGGCTACAAACCATTTCAGAAATGGCTCCGCCGATCCCACCCACGCCGCCGATAACTACGGCAACCTTGCTTCCTAATCTGCTCATAATAACAGACCGGGCTCTTGAGTTCGCCGGTCGTCTTCTCATGCTCGGCGCTCATCTGCTGCGCAGTCGCCTTTGCCGACGAGCATGATCTGCTGGCCCCAGATACCGATTCCATCGTCGCGTCTCACCGTCGCCAGGACAGAGGTCCACACATCCGGTGACGCTACGATGATCCTGACATGTTGCGCGAGATCGCCAGCAACGCGACGGCGATGGGGCGATGGCGCTGCTTCCGGGCCTTCGACTAGAGCGTTCAGCAGATGTATTGCGGGCGCGGGCATTGGCAGTTGATGACGAGCGGACGATCTTGGCGGCATGGGCGCTGGCATCCTGGACGCTCTTCGGCTCGATGCTATGCTATCTTCAGCAAGAATCCATTGCATTCTCCGGTATCGCTCAAAGCGACATCAGGCTGCGGATCGTGCCCACTACTTTCGCGTGATCGTACGGCTTTGCGAGAAAAGGTATGTCTTCGGCCAAATTCCCCAACGGATTTACTCGACCTGAAGTGACAATGATCTTGATCGGCGGCCAGCGATCTCGCACAAAAGCCGCAAGCTTCATACCGTCCATAGTTCCCGGCATATCGATGTCGGTGAAAACGACCGCGATTTCCGGATGGTGCTCGATCATTTTGATGGCCTCGTCCGCATTGCCGGCAGAGAAAACGACAAAACCCTGATCCTCGAGTTCGTCCTCTATAGCCAAGCGTATGAGGGCTTCGTCTTCGACAACCAATATGGTGACAGGGAATGATTGCACAACGCCAGATCTCCAAACGAGGACAGCGGCTCTGCTTCACGCCCTCGAACCGACCGTCCGATATCGTACAAACTAGTCTTTCTCTCAATGCGTTCCAGTCAGGCTCGAAAATTGTCCTGCAGGGCGTCCTATGCCTTGGAAGGCATGCCAATTTGAGCGTAGTTCGCCTGGAAAAGACGCACCCGAGAACAGGACGAAGATATGCATCCAGCGGCGGCAGTGGCTCCGGGCTTCCTTGCCAACCACGCTGCCCGCGTATTCAACCGTTTGGTGGATAGGGCTTTGCGGCATCACGGGCTTTCGCTCTCTCTCGTCGGTCCAATCATGCTGCTGTTTAGAAGGGCCCGATGCTACAGCGCAACCATGTGCGCTCCTCGCCAATCAAGCAGCCAGCGATGGTTGCCCCTCTCGACGTGCTGGAGGCGATATCGGGGAGGCGTTAGTGGCCTATGAGATGCGATGCGGGCGTTGGTCGGAGGGTCAGGGTGTGCCGAAGATTGCTCCCAGCATCATGAATCCTCACAATCGGCTGGCATCAACCTGATGCATAGCGCCCTCAACATCGCGAGCAAGCTGGCCATCCGCAGCCTTGCCACCAAGCTGTTTGAACAGCCAACCGGATGGACCGAATCTTCCACGCTATAATGAATTGCCAAACTGAGGCATCATCGACGCAACCGTTTCACGCTCGTTCGTCGTGATCGCTGTCCTCGTCCGGTCGAAACGTCGTCAGCGGCAGTGGCAAAGTACGGCGCATTGGGTTAAGATAACTCGACAGCGCGTGCTGCGGTGCTGCGGGTTCCCCCGAAATCCACGGAGACTTCGATCAACCTTCCAACCAAGGGAGCGCGAACCCATGTCTTCGACAGCTTCAAAGGGCCGCATTCAATCAACTCTCCGCCACTTTCTCGACAAGGAGGCATCTGGCGGTATTGTCCTCATGATCGTCGCCGTCCTGGCGATCATTACGGCGAACTCGCCGGTCGCTGAGGATTATTTCCACGCACTGCACGTTTATATCGGCCCGCTCAGCCTGCAGCACTGGATCAATGACGCGCTGATGGCCGTCTTCTTCCTGCTCGTTGGGCTCGAGATCAAGCGCGAGATGCTGGACGGCCAGCTTTCCTCGTGGAGCCGACGCATCCTACCCGGTGCGGCCGCTGCGGGCGGCATGCTGTTTCCGGCATTGTTCTTCGTCTTCTTCAACCGGCAGGATCCCTCGGCGCTGCGAGGATGGGCAGTCCCGACCGCCACCGATATCGCCTTCGCGCTGGGTGTGATCTCGCTGTTCGGATCGCGCGTACCTGCATCGCTCAAGATCTTCCTCGCGGCACTGGCAATCATCGACGATCTGGGCGCCGTTATCGTCATTGCCATGTTTTACACCGAAGATCTCAACCTGATGGCGCTTGCCGGCGCTGCAATCGTGCTCGGCAACCTGATCATCTTCAATCGCATGAAAGTGACGGCGCTTTGGCCCTATCTGGTTCTCGGGGCAGCGCTGTGGGTCCTGGTTTTTGCGTCAGGTGTTCACGCGACGCTGGCTGGCGTGATGCTGGCCCTGACGATCCCGCTGAAGCTGACGCCTGGCACGCCGGAAGCCACTCATGCCGAATCCCCGCTCCACAAACTCGAGCATAGTCTCCACAAGCCGGTGGCTTTCATCGTCGTGCCCGTCTTCGGTTTTGCCAATGCTGGTGTCTCGTTTGCTGGAGTGACGGCAGATGTTTTCGCTGAGCCTTTGACCATGGGCGTAGCGGCCGGTTTGCTGTTCGGCAAACTGGTCGGCGTTCTCGGGACGGTCGCGCTCCTCGTCAAGCTGGGACTGGCCGACCTGCCGGCTAAAGCAAGCTGGGGTCAGATGATGGGAACCGCACTCCTGTGCGGGATCGGCTTCACGATGAGCCTGTTCATCGGCCTGCTCGCGTTCAATGATCCCGTCGTTCAGGATAATGTCAAAATCGGCATCCTCATGGGTTCCGTCGTCGCCGGAATTCTCGGCTCGATCTGCCTGATGGTATTCAGTCGTCGAGGCGGATAGCCAATGGGCAGTGACATCCTTGAGCTCGCCGACGATAGCTCTTGATTGCCGACGGTTAGCAGCGGCACTTCGGGCGTCCATCGTCATCCCCTATGACAGTCAGCGGATCGCCCAGGTTCGGAGGATGTTGGAGACATCAAGCCCATCGAATGCCCTCTCGTGCCGAAAGGCTTGCTCGTCGCGTACGGAGCAAGCCTATCAACTAGCTAAATAACAGTCCTCGCCTTGGCTATGCCAAGAAATCGAGCAGATCCTTGTTCAGCCGGGCGGGTGCGGTGGCAAACAGACCGTGCGGCTCACCTTCATATTCAATGAGTTTTGCGCCTGGGATCGCAGCGGCCGCGGTCCGGCTGGATGGATCGATCGGCACGGTCTTGTCCGCCGTTCCGTGGATGATGAGGGTCGGGATGGTGAACGCCGAGAAATCGCCCCGGAAGTCAGTATTTCCGAACGCATCCACGCAATCGATCGTCGCTTTTGGACTGGCCATGATGCCGAGTGTAAAAGACCAGTCGAGAATGCCGTCGCTGACCGGGCTTGTGACCCATCCAACACCATAGAACGTCTTCGCGAAATCCTGAAGGAAGGCAAACCGGTCCTTGCGGATCTGGGATTTCATATCCTCGAATACGCTTACGTCCACGCCATCGGGATTACTTTGGTCCTTCAGCAGATAGCCCGCAACCGATGCAACCAGGATCGCTTTGGACACACGAGACGCCCCGTGGCGGCTCAGGTAGCGCGCGATTTCACCACCGCCCATCGAAAAGCCGACAAGTGCAACGTCCTGTAGGTTGAGTTCCTCAAGAACGCTTGCCAGGTCATCGGCAAACGTATCGTAATCATAACCGGTTGCAGGATGACCGGACTGACCAAATCCGCGACGGTCATAGGTCACGACCCTGTATCCGGCTTCGAGAAGCGCGAGGGTCTGATATTCGAACATGTCGCCGGTCAGCGGCCAACCGTGGATGAGAACCACTGGGCGGCCATTTCCCATGTCTTTTACATGCAGTTGCGTTCCATCTTTCCCCTCGACAAATGCCATCGGTATCTCCTCTTGCGTGACGGGGAGTAAACACTTCGGCAGGACGCGGTGTTCCAGGTTAGACGCGAGCTTATGCTGCAAAAAACGAATAGCCCGATGGCTGGACATGGAAGCGCCTTGGTCTCGGATTTCGCATTCAACGGCTTAAATACTTTCAAAGCTTTCCCACTACACCATTTAAGTTGAGCTATGGCATTGGACCATGTGGCGCGTCAGACAGGAGCAGCGTTTTGAACTACTGGGAAGGCTTCGACTGGGCGAGTACGCGATTAGGTCCAAAAGAAACATGGTCGTCAGCGTTGCGCACGACCTACGACATCATGTCTTCTACCAGCTTTGGCATGTGCGCGACCTGGGGATCGGAAAAAACCTTCCTCTATAACGAAGCCTATGCGCCCTTCCTCGGAGATCGGCATCCCTGGGCACTGGGGCAACCTATCGACCAGGTTTGGCCCGAAGTGTGGCAGGAAATCGAGCCGTTGATTGCGCGGGCGATGGCCGGCGAAACCGTTTATCTGGAAAACCTTCACCTCGTGATGACCCGCAAGGGTTATCCGGAAGATACCTACTGGACATTTTCCTACAGCCCCCTGCGCGACGGAGACACCATCCAGGGATTTCTGGATGTCGCCTACGAGACGACAGAGTTACTCGCTGCGCAGTCACGCGACCGCGTTAACGCCGAGCGTGTCCAACTGGCGTTGAGCGCCGGGGCGATCATCGGCACCTGGGTCTGGGATATTCCGACGGACCAGTTCACCATCGATGCGGCCTTCGCGGATAGTTTTGGTCTCGATCCGGCATTGGGTCGCAGCGGGGTTCCCCTGGACCAGATCATTTCCACAGTCCACCCGGAAGATCGCGATGGGCTCGTCGCGGCCATCAATGATGCAATCGAACGGCGAGGGCATTATGCCTACCAATATCGCGTTCGGCGTCAAGACGGCAATTACTACTGGATCGAAGCAAACGGTCGTGTCGATTGCGATGCCGATGGGAAGCCGTTTCGTTTTCCCGGTGTGCTCATAGATGTTGACGATCGCCGTGCCGTCGAGGCGGAGCGCGACCGGGCGATCGCCATGCTGCAGGTTTTGAACGACGACCTGGAGCATCGGGTTGCCGAGCGTACAGCAGAACTCCTCAAGGCGGAGGAGGCGTTGCGCCAAGCGCAAAAAATGGAGGCCGTGGGCCAGTTGACCGGCGGCCTTGCTCACGACTTCAACAACCTGCTCGCAGGGATATCCGGAAGCCTACAACTCGTGACACGCCGCCTTAACCAAGGTCGCACGGCAGATGTCGAAAGATATCTCTCGGCAGCCCAGGGTGCCGTTCAGAGGGCCGCCGCATTGACGCACCGACTGCTGGCCTTCTCGCGCCGCCAGACGCTCGATCCGAAGCCGACCAGTGTCAATCGGCTGATCAACGAACTGGAAGATTTGATCCGTCGCACTGTTGGTCCGTCGATCGAGCTCGATGTGATCGGGACGACCGGCCTTTGGCCGGCGCTGGTGGACCCATCTCAGCTGGAAAACGCGCTTCTCAACTTGTGCATCAACGCCCGTGACGCCATGCCGAATGGTGGACGAATTACCATCAACAAGGATAACATCGTGCTGGATCAGGCTGCGGCTTCGGCGCATGACTTGCCTAAGGGTGAATATCTCCTGATCTGCGTGAGCGATAGCGGTACGGGTATCCCCGAAGACATCCGCGAGAAGGTTTTCGAGCCGTTCTTCACGACCAAGCCGCTCGGCGAAGGAACTGGGCTCGGCCTATCGATGATATATGGCTTCGCAAAGCAGTCCGGCGGACAGGTGACGATCTCGTCGGAAGAAGGAAAGGGCACGACCGTCTGCATATATCTTCCACGACATGTGATGGATGGTGATGTGAACGACGAACAGGCCGAGCAGCGAGTGCTTACGCGCTCTGAGCAGGGCGAAACCGTTCTGGTGGTCGATGACGAGCTGACAGTGCGAATGCTGATCTCGGATATACTGCATGAGCTCGACTACACGGTCATTGAAGCTGGTGATAGCGTTGCTGGCATGAAGATCCTGCAATCGGACGTCAGGATCGACCTCCTCGTCAGTGACGTCGGCCTTCCGGGAGGTATGAATGGCCGGCAGATGGCGGACGCTGCACGCCAGTCACGGCCGGATCTCAAAGTACTCTTCATAACCGGATACGCGGAGAGTTCGACTGTCCGCGATGGTCACCTCGATCAAGGAATGTCCGTCATGAGCAAGCCGTTCCCGGTGGAACTCCTAGCCGCCCGCGTGCGAGAGATGATTTCTCAGAACTGACGGGGAGGCGTTCATCTCGCTCTCGACCGTCAGCCGCTCAAGGCTGCAACCGAGATGTCAAGCGCGGTTTTGACTTAGTGCCGGCAGCTCGTCGGAAGGCATCGTCATTCGGGTAGGAGCGCCATCGGAATGCGCAGAGTGAACCGCGTCTCGTGCGAGGTGGAGACAATATCGATCCGGCCGCCATGCGCTTCGGCGATCCTGGAGGCGATGTAAAGTCCAAGGCCCAGACCTTCAGTACGTTCCTGACCGTGATGCCGGCTGAACGGCTGGAACAGCTTCTCCAGCGCGCTGTCCGGTATTGGTTTGCCGCCATTGGATACCGAAAGCTCCAGCCCGGTGTCCGATGTGGCCGCCATGACGAGCACGGGCAGATCGGCAGCCCCGTGGGTCAGAGCATTACCAAGCAGGTTAGAGAAGAGCTGTGCAATCCGTTTGTGGTCAACCGACACCTGTCGCTCCAGCGCAAAATGGGTAACGATCTCTCGTTCCGTCCAGACGCTCCGTAGTTCTCCCACAACCTGATCAAGGGCCGGCTGGAGTGGCTCATTCGACAGCTGAAGGGAGATGCCGCCGCCGAGGCGGCCGCGGGCAAAGTCCATGACGTTGTCGACCAAGTTCCCCATGCGATCAACGCTCTTCAGCATCATCGCGACCACTGTTCTGGCGCGATCGTCCAGAGTAGACTTGGTCAGAAGCCGTGCGCCAGCTCCGATCGAGGCAAGAGGGTTGCGCAGGTCATGCCCGAGCACGGCGATGAACTGTTCGCGGATTTCCGCGACCTCAATCTCTTCCTGGAGCCGCTCTTCAGAGGCGACGAGCCGATTGCGTGCATCCAGATGATTTGCAATCAGTTCTGCAAACAGCTTGAACATCGTCAGGATCTTGGAATTGTTCACCTGCGCCGGGCGTGGATCGATCGCGCACAACGTCCCGAAGAATGTGCCGTCACTCAAGGTAATCGGAACTGAGATATAACTCTGGAAGCCGTATTGCAGCGGCGTATGGTGCCCAATCCAGATATCGCTTTTGTCGACATGGTCGATTGCGACCGCCTCTTGATTTTGGCGGATCTCGTGGCAGATGGTGGTTTCGACCTGGAGTTCGCCACCTGGCTTTAGGCCGAAATCGATGTTGTCGAGAACCTCGCAGGCAATCCACCGTCCCTCGGTGACACGAGCGACTGCAGCAAATCCCATGCCAGTGGTCTGGCGGATGACGTCAAAGATCGAAGATACCGCGGGAATATCGGCAATGGCATCGATGTCAGCTTGAAATTCGTGCGGCAATAATCTTGTCCGGTCTCGACGGTTGCAGTTATCGAAACGGACAGGGAGACGCTTGCTGTCCGAAACCTTATATCACCAAATTCAATCGCATAATTCTCTGATCGTCGTCAAAACAAGTTCTTGATTAATCGGTTTGTTGAGGAAACGAGCGTGGGTCGGAAGGTTCCCCTTCTTCGGGGATCACAGCGCCAGAGGCGACAATGATGGAGATATCTGGCCAGTGCTCCCCGATGTAGTTGGCCAACTCAATCCCGTTGAGGCGGCCGGGCATCTGCACATCCGTAACAATCAACTTCAAGGTATTGTGCTGTTTCAGGAAGGCGAGGGCGACGCGCCGGGGGCTACTGCTGAAAATGTGCACCGGCCTCGCCCGCGGCAACGCCGGAGGTTTCAGGCGAGACAACCGCGTGGACGACAACTGATGCGCCCCCCCCAACCGCGACCCCGTCGGCCGAGAGAGCCGCAGCCGATAGGGCTGTTGGCTCCGACGGCCTTCCTGAGCGCACCGTTCTTGACGTCACAGAGCAGCAGCTCGAAGAGGCTCTTGAATTTGAGGGCGTGAACGCGAAGCAGTAACATTAAATAGCGTTCCCGCGAATTGTAGGAGCGCTCACCTTTAATGAAGCGTGGCGCTTATGTTCGACGTCTGAATGGTACGGTTGCGCGGTAAACTGACACGCAAGGTCGACCACTTGGGCAAACGAGCAATGGGGAGAATCGTACGGATCTCGCTCGAATAATTGCAAGATTTCTATAAGTTTGCGGGCGGATCCCGCCAGGCGGCGTTTTGTCGTAGGGTCGAAGCCTTTAAAGGTCTTAACGACTTCCATACGCAAGGCCTCGAAAAACATCCGTTTTTCTTTTGTGCTTAGGCGAGTTTCAAAATTCTCTTTGTCTAAAGCCTCAGTCACAGTCGCCTCCCAATATTGGTATGAATTCCCGACTTGTGAGATAGCCCTAACGTGGCACCACCCTAGCCAGCCCGAAGTCACCTTTACTATCGCGACTTTGACTACGCTTCGGTCTGTCGGTTCTGAGGATGCTTTCATTTAGGCATACACACAATGTGGTCCGCCTAAGGTCGGGTGGTACTTCCAGGAGGCTGATTGCTTTCTGAAGGCCCCCGTGTGCCGCCATCGGAGTGCGGCGTTTTTTAGATAGCAGTAGGCACGGCTGGCTCCACGCTCTGAGACGCAGTGGTCGGGTTATTTGTCCCCAGCAGGCGGCGTAACTGTCTGAGCAGCGGGAGTGTCAGTCGTTTCCCCCCAGATCTCTGCGCCTATCCAGGCAAGCAACGCTAGCGTCAAGCCTGCGATTAGAACTATAAGCACCGGTCGGCCGGTGCGCCCCTGTCGTGCTTCGGTCCCGGTTTCATTGACCTTAGGATCGGTCATAGCGCGTCGCGTTTTGGATTGTTTCTCCGAGCGTCCCTGAGGCCCTTTTCAGCAGCCCTCGAAAGTTCCTCGCGGTTCTTGTCCGCATCGTCGCCGCTGCGAGCATCATCGCTTTCAGGATTGGCCTTCTTTTCCATCATCTTGCTCTCCATGGGGATGCACGCAAAAGGGGATATGAAGGCCTAGTCCATCCCTTTGAATACGCTAACTCAAAAGGCTATCGATAGTTGATTTGTTTGGCTCTGATACAACGATGATGTCGATGACAGCTGAAGCAACAAGAACGCGAATGATTTGTCAGAACGCGGAAAAATGTCCGACTAAAACGAGAGACGCTCGGTCGGTTGATGAAAAACTACGTTTCAGTGCACTTTAGTTCAGCATCAGTCATCACGATGGAAACATCCTTGCCGACGCGGCGACTTCCTTGCGCATCGCATCGAGTGACCCGCGAAGGACACGGATCTCTGCACTGAGCGCAGGAGCCGCGTCTTGCTGCTCCCAGTAGAGAAGGGTGTTGTGCCAACCAGTGGTGGTTTCGATCAATCCGCGTACACGCTGCATCGTGCGCTCGTCTACCTGTATTGCAGCTCGCTCCGCGTTGCGGGCCAATTCCACGAGATCGTTCGCTTCGACCCCCCATATTGGCAGCGCCGTACGAAGCTTCAGAATCTGCGCATCGATGTCGTCAATCTGAGATTTTTCCATGAAAATGATATGGCTCTAATCTTTGAACCTTCAATGGGTATCCAAAACTAAAAGTTGAAAACGGAATCCCGAGTTGCAGTAGAAAATTGCGTTCAGCGCTTGGTCCGCTAGCGTACGGCGAGGGAACGCACACCGGTTTGGCCCGTTCAGAAGCAGCACAGCGCATGGCGGTGCGAGGAGCCCAAATGAGTAAACGCGTCGCAATCGTTGGGTCCGGCCCGACAGGCATTTATGCACTTCAAGAATTACTTACCTGTAGCGCTAAACTTCATATCACGATCTTCGAGCGGAGCGAAATCGCCGGAAAGGGAACTCCTTACCGACGCGGCATCAATGACCCGTCGATGTTATCGAATATTCCCAGCGTAGAAATCCCACCACTACCGCAGACTTTATACGGATGGCTTCTTCTGCAGTCAGATAAGTATCTTGCTGAGTATGACGTCAATCGAGATCAGATTTCAGATCGTGCCTTCTATCCACGTATAGTTGTCGGCGACTATTTTAAATCGCAGTTTTCCACGCTGATTGATAGTGCCTGCGCAACTCGTCATGAAGTCCAGGTGTCGGAAAGCTGTGAGGTAGAGGACATCACGCCTGTCGAGGATATGTTCAAGCTGACGATCGCAGGGCGTAATCGCGAAGACAATTGTGTCTTCGACTACGTCGTTGCAGCGACGGGCCACAGCTTTCCGACCAACCCTGAAAAATCACCTGGCTTTTTCGAGGCTCCATGGCCTGCGACTGCCCTGAAAACCATCCCGAGTGGAGAGGTGGCAGTCCTTGGTACCTCACTGAGTGCGATCGATGCGATCATGACTGTTGCGACTACGTATGGCAAATTTCGGCGGACGAAAAAGGGAATTCTGGAATACCGACCGAGCAAATCCGGCAGCCGCCTTCATATGACAATGATCTCTCGAAAAGGCTTGTTACCGGAGGCCGACTTCTATTTTCCCATTCCCTATCTCGAGCCCCGGATTTGTACAAAGCAGGCCGTGGATGATCGTACCAGGCCAGGCTCTAGTGGGCTATTGGACGATCTTTTCGATCTTTTCAAACAAGAGATTGCTCTCGCCGATCCTGAATACGCTGCAGCCATCGGCCTGGACGAACTAACAGTCGACGACTTTGCTGAAGCTTACTACGGCGTTCGGGATAAAATTGAGCCTTTTGAGTGGGCTAGGCAAAATCTTGTTGAGGCAGGCCGAAACTATAGCGCTGAGCGTACGGTACAGCGGCGGTACGCCATCTTAATTACACATGAGATTATCGAAGCTGCGGTCGATTGTCTAAATGCCGACGATCTAGAGCGCTTCAACCGTTCATTCAAAAGTATCTTCGCAGATGACTATGCGACGGTGCCGCATCTTTCGATTGAGCGTCTTCTCGCTCTCCACGAGTGTGGCCGTCTCGAAATCCTCGCTCTCGGAAACGATTCTGAGATTTCCAGCGACGGGCTCGCACGTGGCGTGACGGTAAATTCGGCTTGCGGACGAAGGGTATTTGACACTTTCATAGATGCGACAGGGCAGAAAAATCGCTCAGCTGCCGACCTACCGTTTCGAGGGCTGGTAGAGCGTGGCCTCATTTCTGAGGGATGGACGGTCACTACGACAGGCAACCAACGAAGAACTGGCGGCATAGATCTCGACGCACAATGTCGCCCGCTGATCTCTGGCACACAGCCGATCCGACGGCTCTTCTTCCCCGCAGTAGCATACCTGCTTCACAAACGTCCCTTCATCCAAGGTATTACGAGTGCGGCCGAATTGGGTAAAGTCGTCGCGCACTCGATCATTGCGGACGTCACAAGGCCTCATCGCAGCAGGCGACGAAGTGTTAAGAAGGTCCAAAGCTTACCGTTGGAAGCGGCTGCCTGACGCCCTACGGACTTGTACCGGCGTAGATTTAGAAGTTTCGGCACTGTACAGCCTATCAGAGAAGCTCCCCTCATTCTGTGGTGGAGCTTTTTCCGCTAGTTATCGACTTTCGATCTCTTGCTGTGACAGCGTTACTGCTTCGGGGTTGTTAGTCCCGGGAATGAGTTCCATGACGACCACTTTTTTACCGTGCGATTTTTCAAGCTGCTTAACCGCATCGGACGCTGTCGCTCCCGTGGCTTTTTGGCTTCCGTCCTTCACCTTGAAACTCATCATCACTCGCTTTGGGCGTGGAACTATCGCAGCCCCAGTTACTCGAAACGGACGACCGACTTGAGCGGGATTTTGTCGAAGACCTCGCCCTGCTCGCTTGTGATCTCGAAAATCTGGCCATCAACAACTTCCCCTTGAAGTATTTTGTGCGCCAGTAACTCTCTTGCAGCGTGTCGAACTTCCTCGACGGCCAGGTCCAATGTCGCCAACTCAGTTCCTTCCGGATCTCGATCTAGGCGGTCGCCGTCACGAAGATGGAAATAGTATCTTGGCATCTGCCACCCATGAAGTTTAGCATGTTGTCAAAGCGTAACCCGGCTGGCCTCCACTTGTTCCGGCTGTTCGGGTGAGCAAGCCGCCCATATTGCATGCTGCTTTTGTGAGGGGGAACAGAGAGATGCGCATTGATTTCAATTTGGCGCGTGGCAATAAGTTACTGGCCCGTCTGCCAAGTGAAGACCTCAATGATGTCGCAAACGGGTTGGAGCCAGTTAGTCTCACCCATGGGGTGATGCTTGGTGAGGAAGGCCATCCGATTGAGCACGTCTACTTTCTCACCAAAGGCATTTGCTCTGTGATTGCAAAAACACCTGAGGGCGCGCGGGCGGAGGCGGGCATCTTTGGCTACGATGGATATATTCCAACTTCTGCCATTGCTGATGTTGATGTGTACACATACGATGTTTACGTGCAGCTGGATGCTGCGGGCTATCGTATCCGGTACGATGACTTTCGCCATCTGATGGAAAATCGGCGAAATTTTCTCAAAGTTATAATCCGAGCGATTGAGGCATTTGCTGTTCAGCTTGCGTATACGGCTGTCTCCAACGCTATTCATGATGTCAACGAGCGCCTCGCGAGATGGCTGCTTATGTGTGACGACAGAATTGATGGAAACGAGCTGCCGCTCACCCATGATTTCATTTCCATGATGCTCGCTGTCCGTCGCCCAAGCGTGACTACCGCGCTTCACGTGCTAGAGGGAAACGGTTTCATTCGAGCAGACCGGGGACTCGTCACGATCAGAGATCGTGAAGGAATGGAACAGTTCGCTGCCGATGCCTATGGGAAGCCAGAAAAGGCGTATGAACGCTTAATGAGCGGGCTTTTTTGAAAAGTCGTCGTGTCGTTGGCTACTGCTAGGGAATCGTGGCACAATGACATCTTCGTGCGAGTTCGTTTTCATGCGGAAACGGCGCTGTAGAGAGCGCTGGCGTGCTCTGTGGTTACGCCCATTCCCGTGTCGCTATGATGGCCTTCAGGTCGTCCCTTATTCTCCCAAATGTCATGGGCTTGAAGCATGATACGCTCGTTGTTTCCGCACCCATAACTAGCTCCAACCGTTCGATCCAAGCCCGGTCCAGGAGCCACTTTATCAATATCGTCGAAGGCATTGCCGACGCGCTGAACCATGCCAGAAGAACGGAGTCTCATCGTTGAAAACTGGAAGCGACGACATCCTCAGCGTGATTGCGGGTAGGGGACTAGCCGTTGTTCGAATACCAAATCCCAAGAAGTCGTTTGTCCTTGGCAGCCGACCGGTTTTGAAGCTCACGCCGCCGGAAACCAACGATTTAAGCGATCCAAGGGTTGAATTATTCCTTGCTATCGCGCCCGACGTTATAGTCGGGGTAGGCCCTCTCGATCAAGGCGAAGTCATCGTCGATATCAGCGACAAGAATGTCCGCTTAACGAACGAGAGCGTCTGCACTCAAAGTTCGCAAATAACAGGCAGGTCTAAGGAATTGATTGCGTCGCTTTCGCCATTTGTTGGGAGAAAAGTCGGGAAATTCCCGTTGCCTGAAGCGTGGGATGAACCTTGGTTTGACAGGTTGCGGACTAAGCCATTTCCCGTTTGCGGGAAGCTGACAATCCCCGTAACGTCTCCAGCAGTCGTCCCGGCACTGTGTCAGATGCTTCATACCTAACGACCGAGTCCGCACGCTCTTTGTAGTTGGGCCACGTTACTTTCCGGTTTGGGCCAAAAGATCGCAGTTTGGGCCATACTTGGTTCCGTTTTTAAATCTCGATGTCGTCGGCACGCGGCATAGTATTTGGTTCCATAAGACAGATTATGCGATCTTTGTATGTAGCCGGGTACATTCTATTTCCAAGTGCGACATGCCAGTAATTTCAAAGGCTTCGTTTTGGAGGTTTTGGCATGTCCCGATGCTATACGCAGATCACCCTCGCCGATCGCCGGCGTCTTCATCACCTGGTGGCGGCAAAGGTGCCGATCAACGAGATGGCGCGCCAGCTTGGTCGCCATCGTTCGACCATCTATCGCGAGATCAAGCGCAATACGTTTCGGGATCGTGAACTGCCTGACTATGACGGATACTACAGCACGGTTGCTAACGACATCTCCAGGGATCGTCGACGGCGATTGAGAAAGCTGCGGCGCCACCCGGATTTACGCAAGGAGATCATCAACCAGCTGGAGGCTCGCTGGTCTCCGGAACAGATTGCCGGACGTTTGCTTTCGGATAGGCTCAGCCGTATTCGCGTGTGCAAAGAGACCATCTACCGCTTCATCTACAGCAAGGAAGATTACGAGCTCGGTCTCTATCAGTATCTATCTGAGGCCCGCCGTAAACGCCGTCCAATGCGTTCCAGGAAGCCGCGCGACGGTGGGTTTCCCGCTACCCACCGGATATCCCAAAGGCCTGATTTCATTGGAGATAGATCAAGGTTTGGGCATTGGGAGGGAGACCTCCTCATCTTCGAACGCCCACTCGGCCATGCCAATGTCACCACTCTCGTGGAGCGCAAAAGCCGCTACACCGTTCTTATAAAGAACCCGAGCCGGCACTCGAGGCCGATCATGGACAAGATCATCAGAGCGTTTTCGCCTTTGCCGGCGTTCGCGCGTCAGAGCTTCACATTTGATCGGGGTACCGAGTTTGCCGGGTTCAGGGCTCTGGAAGACGGGATTGGTGCGAGGAGCTGGTTTTGCGACCCAAGTGCGCCGTGGCAAAAAGGAGCTGTCGAGAACGCAAACAAGCGCATTCGACGCTACTTGCCCGGCACCACAGATCTCGCGGCCGTTTCGCAACGCGACCTTCTCCAGCTCACACGCCACCTCAACGATCAACCGCGTAAATGCCTCGGATACATGACGCCAGCAGAGGCATTTATGGCGCATTTGCAGGATGGGACGTGATCCCCTACCCTGCAAAACGGCTATGATGCACTTGGGTTAGCTTCTCCACCGCAAAGTTAGAATGTCCTAATTCAGCAAAGTTAGAGTGTCACACTCCCCGCGTTTGATAACGCGGAGACGAGCAGATGGGATTGATAGCGATGAGCGAACGGGATCTGCAGCGGATCGAAGTTTT
>Ga0209795_10000045_pt1 | contig 125066 bp, 119 predicted proteins | sample AgamicOrMarz_FD_187166 | JGI IMG/M metagenome (GOLD analysis project Ga0209795, IMG submission 187166) | Agave microbial communities from Guanajuato, Mexico - Or.Ma.rz (SPAdes) (version 2) | ecosystem: Host-associated > Plants > Phyllosphere > Phylloplane/Leaf | place: Guanajuato, Mexico... | reverse complement strand
CTGATACAGATTAACAGAATTTGCCTGGCGGCTTTAGCGCGGTGGTCCCACCTGACCCCATGCCGAACTCAGAAGTGAAACGCCGTAGCGCCGATGGTAGTGTGGGGTCTCCCCATGTGAGAGTAGGGAACTGCCAGGCATCAATTAAAAGAACCCCGTACCGTAAGGTGCGGGGTTTTTTGCTTTTGGCTTTATTTCTCTCCGTGAAACTTTCTCACCTTCCTCTTGCAGACTCGACATTCGGGCCGGATCTCGGTATCGTTAGCTGTCTGGATGTCTAAACGTTTATACGTATGCTTTGAGGATTCAACGATATGCCGATACGGGTGCAGGACGAGCTACCAGCCGTCAATTTCTTACGTGAAGAGAACGTCTTTGTCATGACGGCTTCACGCGCGACAGGTCAGGAAATTCGCCCGCTGAAGGTGCTCATTCTCAATCTGATGCCAAAGAAGATTGAAACAGAAAACCAGTTCCTGCGCCTGCTCTCCAACTCTCCGTTACAGGTTGATATCCAGCTGCTGCGTATCGATGCCCGCGAGTCGCGCAACACGCCTTCTGAGCATCTGAACAACTTCTACTGCAACTTCGATGATATCCGCGATGAAAACTTCGATGGGCTGATTGTCACCGGCGCGCCGCTGGGTCTGGTGGAGTTCAATGACGTTGCCTACTGGCCGCAGATCAAACAGGTGCTGGAGTGGGCAAAAGATCACGTCACCTCCACGCTTTTCGTCTGTTGGGCGGTTCAGGCTGCACTGAATATCCTCTACGGTATTCCTAAACAAACCCGCACCGAAAAACTCTCTGGCGTATACGAACACCATATCCTGCACCCTCATGCGCTGCTGACGCGCGGTTTTGACGATTCTTTCCTCGCGCCGCACTCCCGTTATGCAGACTTCCCGGCGCAGCTGATCCGCGATTATACCGATCTTGAGATCCTCGCTGAAACGGAAGACGGGGATGCGTACCTGTTCGCCAGTAAAGACAAACGTATCGCCTTTGTCACGGGCCATCCTGAATACGATCCCGATACCCTCGCATCCGAATTTTTCCGCGATCTCGAGGCGGGCCTTAACCCGGATGTCCCGTACAACTACTTCCCAAAAAACGATCCGCAGAACACGCCCCGGGCGACCTGGCGCAGCCACGGAAATCTGCTGTTCACCAACTGGCTCAACTATTACGTCTACCAGATCACGCCATACGATCTGCGTCATATGAATCCAACGTTAGAGTAATCCGCTACCTGAAACGATCCTAAAGCGTTTCAGCTGTCCATATCAGGCACCTTCGGGTGCCTTTTTTATTTCCGAAATCCAAACCATCTATGAATAAAACTTTAATATCAATTTAATCAAGTGGTTAAGTAACTATAAAATTAAAAATGGAAATTGTTTTTGATTTTAGAAAAATTACAGATAGTCTTAATTCTGCTGAGCGAAAACCGCACAACGATCTTTCGTTCGCATTGGGGGGGTGTTTTTTGGATCTTTAATGAGGAGCAGAATGATGACTGAGCAGGCAACCACAGCCGATGAACTGGCCTTTAACCAGCCGCAGGGTGAGCAGGAACAGCAGATATTGACCCCGGAGGCCGTCGAGTTCCTGACCGAGCTGGTGACACGCTTTGCGCCGCAGCGTAATAAACTGCTGGCGGCACGCGTTCACCAGCAGCAGGAAATTGATAACGGGAAGCTGCCTGGTTTTATTTCGGAAACTGCTTCCATTCGTCGCGGCGAGTGGACGATCCGCGGTATCCCTGAAGACTTACAGGATCGTCGCGTCGAGATCACCGGCCCGGTCGAGCGCAAGATGGTGATCAATGCCATGAACGCCAACGTTAAAGTGTTTATGGCCGATTTTGAAGACTCGCTGGCTCCCGACTGGCGTAAGGTGATCGAGGGGCAGATTAACCTGCGCGACGCCGTGAATGGCACCATCAGTTACACCACCGAAGCCGGGAAAATCTATCAGCTTAAACCCGATCCAGCCGTGCTGATCTGCCGTGTACGCGGTTTACACCTGCCTGAAAAGCATGTTACCTGGCGCGGAGAAGCCATCCCGGGCAGCCTGTTCGATTTTGCACTCTATTTCTTCCACAACCATAAAAAGCTGCTGGCGAAAGGCAGCGGCCCCTATTTCTATTTGCCGAAAACGCAGGCCTGGCAGGAGGCCGCCTGGTGGAGTGAGGTGTTCAGCTATGCGGAGGATCGCTTCGACCTGCCGCGCGGCACCATCAAAGCCACGCTGCTGATCGAAACGCTGCCTGCCGTATTCCAGATGAATGAAATCCTGCACGCGCTGCGTGACCATATTGTTGGCCTGAACTGCGGGCGCTGGGACTATATCTTCAGCTATATCAAAACCCTGAAAAACCATCCCGACCGCGTGTTACCGGATCGTCAGGTCGTCACTATGGATAAACCCTTCCTGAGCGCCTACTCGCGCCTGCTGATCAAGACCTGCCACAAGCGCGGCGCCTTTGCGATGGGCGGTATGGCGGCGTTTATCCCGAGCAAAGATCCTGAGCGCAACAATCAGGTGCTCAACAAGGTAAAAGCCGATAAAGAGCTGGAAGCCCTCAATGGCCACGACGGTACGTGGATTGCCCACCCGGGCCTGGCCGATACGGCGATGGAGGTATTTAACCGCGTGCTCGGCGACAACAAAAATCAGCTGTTTGTCACCCGTGAAAACGATGCTCCCACGGCTGAAGAGCAGCTGCTCGCCCCGTGCGAGGGCGAACGCACCGAAGAGGGCATGCGCGCCAATATTCGCGTTGCCGTGCAGTACATCGAGGCGTGGATCTCCGGTAACGGCTGCGTCCCAATCTACGGCCTGATGGAAGATGCGGCTACGGCGGAGATCTCACGCACCTCTATCTGGCAGTGGATCCATCACCAAAAAACGCTCAGCAACGGTAAGCCCGTCACTAAAGAATTGTTCCGTCAGATGCTGGCTGAGGAGATGCGGGTGATCCAGGACGAGCTGGGCGAGCACCGCTTCAGCAGCGGACGCTTTAACGAGGCTGCCCGCCTGATGGAGCAAATCACCACTTCAGATGACTTAATCGACTTCCTTACCCTGCCGGGCTACCGCTTCCTGGCGTAATTCACCACATAACAATATGGAGCATCTGCACATGAAAAACCGTACCCAACAGATCGAAGAGTTACAGAAAGAGTGGACACAACCGCGCTGGGAAGGCATCCGTCGCCCTTACAGCGCAGAGGAAGTGGTGAAATTACGCGGCTCGGTCAACCCGGAATGCACGCTCGCACAGCATGGTGCGGCAAAAATGTGGACATTGCTGCACGGTGGTGCCAAAAAAGGCTACATCAACAGCCTGGGCGCGCTGACCGGGGGGCAGGCGCTGCAGCAGGCGAAGGCCGGGATTGAAGCCATCTATCTTTCAGGCTGGCAGGTTGCAGCAGATGCCAACCTGGCCTCCAGTATGTATCCGGATCAGTCGCTCTACCCGGCGAACTCCGTGCCGTCGGTGGTGGATCGGATCAACAACACCTTCCGCCGTGCGGATCAGATCCAGTGGGCGGCAGGTATCGAGCCAAACGATCCGCGCTTTGTTGACTACTTCCTGCCGATCGTTGCGGATGCAGAAGCCGGTTTTGGCGGCGTGCTCAACGCATTCGAGCTGATGAAATCGATGATTGAAGCCGGTGCAGCGGCCGTTCACTTCGAAGACCAGCTGGCGTCGGTGAAGAAGTGTGGGCACATGGGCGGCAAGGTGCTGGTTCCGACACAGGAAGCGATTCAGAAGCTGGTTGCAGCGCGTCTGGCAGCCGACGTGCTTGGCGTGCCCACGCTGGTAATCGCCCGTACCGATGCGGATGCGGCTGATCTGATCACCTCTGACTGTGACCCGTACGACAGCGAGTTTATTACCGGCGAGCGCACCAGCGAAGGGTTCTATCGCACCCATGCGGGTATAGAGCAGGCCATCAGCCGCGGCCTGGCCTATGCGCCTTATGCTGATCTGGTCTGGTGTGAAACCTCCACGCCGGACCTGGCGCTGGCTAAACGTTTTGCCGATGCCATCCATGCCAAATATCCGGGCAAACTGCTGGCCTACAACTGCTCGCCGTCCTTCAACTGGCAGAAGAAACTGGACGACGAGACGATCGCCAGCTTCCAGCAGCAGCTCTCGGATATGGGCTACAAATACCAGTTCATCACCCTGGCGGGGATCCACAGCATGTGGTTCAACATGTTCGACCTGGCGCACGCTTACGCGCAGGGCGAGGGCATGAAGCACTATGTTGAGAAGGTTCAGCAGCCAGAGTTCGCCGCCGGCAAAGACGGCTATACCTTTGTGTCGCACCAGCAGGAGGTGGGAACCGGCTACTTCGATAACGTCACCACCATTATCCAGGGCGGAACCTCCTCCGTCACCGCGTTAACGGGTTCAACTGAAGAAGCCCAGTTCTGATATTTCCCCTTCATCCCGGCCCTCTCCGGGCGAGAGGGTTAGGGTGAGGAGTACTGGAGGAAAATATGCCGCGTGGCCTGGAATTACTGATAGCACAGACTATTTTGCAGGGCTTCGACGCCCAGTATGGTCGTTTTCTGGAGGTCACCTCGGGCGCGCAGCAGCGCTTCGAGCAGGCCGACTGGCATGCGGTTCAGCAGGCCATGAAGCAGCGTATTCATCTCTACGATCATCACGTAGGGCTTGTGGTGGAGCAGCTGCGCTGTATCACCGACGGCAAAAGCCCGGACGCGGCGTTTCTGCTGCGCGTGAAAGAGCAATACACCCAATTGTTGCCCGATTACCCTCGCTTCGAGATTGCAGAGAGCTTTTTTAACTCTGTTTATTGCCGGTTATTTGACCACCGCTCGTTATCTCCCGAGCGGCTATTTATTTTCAGCTCCCAGCCGGAGCGCCGATTTCGTACTATCCCGCGCCCGCTGGCGAAAGATTTTTTTCCCGATCGCGGCTGGGAACCCCTGCTCCATCGCGTGTTAACGGACCTGCCCCTGCGTTTGCCCTGGGAAAATAAAATCCGGGATATCGGCTATATCATCGCGCATCTCATCGAAACCTTTGGCGCAGAGGTGCTCAGGAACAGCCATTTACAGGTGGCCAACGAACTTTTCTACCGCAATAAAGCGGCCTGGCTGGTCGGCAAGCTGGTTACGCCCTCCGCCACCGTGCCGTTTCTGCTGCCCATTCACCGCACCGATGAAGGTGAACTGTTTATCGATACCTGCCTGACCACCAGCGCAGAGGCCAGCATTGTGTTCGGCTTTGCCCGGTCCTATTTCATGGTATACGCTCCGCTGCCTGCGGCGCTGGTTGAATGGCTGCGCGAGATCCTGCCGGGTAAAACCACCGCCGAGCTGTACATGGCGATTGGCTGTCAGAAACACGCCAAAACCGAAAGTTACCGGGAATACCTTCACTATATCGCCAGCGCGGATGAGCACTTTATCGAAGCCCCCGGCATCCGCGGGATGGTGATGCTGGTTTTCACCCTGCCGGGCTTTGACCGCGTGTTTAAGATCATCAAAGACACATTCGCCCCGCAGAAAGAGATGACCGCCGCCCACGTCCGCGCCTGCTATCAGCTGGTGAAAGAGCACGACCGCGTCGGACGCATGGCCGATACCCAGGAGTTCGAAAATTTCGTGCTGGATAAACAGCAGATTGATCCGGCGCTGATGGCGCTGTTAATGCAGGAAGCGCCGGGGAAGATCACCGATCTGGGCGATAAAATCGTGATTGGTCACCTCTATATCGAGCGCCGTATGGTGCCGCTCAATATCTGGCTTGAGCAGTCAGAAGGCCAGGCGCTACGCGATGCGATTGAAGAGTACGGTAACGCCATTCGCCAGCTTGCCGCCGCCAATATTTTCCCTGGTGATATGCTGTTTAAAAACTTTGGCGTGACGCGCCACGGTAGGGTGGTGTTCTACGATTACGATGAAATTTGCTATATGACTGAGGTGAATTTCCGCGATATTCCGCCGCCGCGCCACCCGGAGGATGAGCTGTCCGGTGAGCCGTGGTACAGCGTCTCGCCGGGCGATGTGTTTCCCGAGGAGTTTCGCCACTGGCTGTGCGCTGACCCGCGTATCAGGCCATTATTTGAGGAGATGCACGACGACCTGTTCCGCGCCGACTACTGGCGCGAACTGCAAACGCGGATCAAGAACGGGCACATTGAAGACGTTTACGCCTACCGCCGCAAGCAGCGGTTTAGCATCCGGTTTTCTCCAGCAGAAGGGTTCGAATGTAGGCCGGGTAAGGCGTAGCCGCCTCCCGGCAAACCCATCTTAACGGATCCCACCGTACGCCAGCGTCACCTCTTTTGCCGCCTTAATCACCAGCGCGCCCAGCTCCGTTACGCGGTCGTCGGTCATGCGTGAGATCGGCCCGGAAATCGAAATGGCGGCGAACGGCTCGCGATGCTCGTCAAAAATACAGGCCGCCAGGCAGCGCAGACCCAGGGCGTGCTCTTCGTCATCAAACGAATAGCCGCGCTTACGTGTCAGGGCTAAATCTTCTTTCAGGTGCACCGGCGAAACCAGGGTGGCGTGGGTGTAGGCGTGTAGACCTTTGCGGTGCAGCAACCCCGTCACCTGCTCTTCGCTGAGCTGCGACAAAAACGCTTTTCCCGCGCCGGAGGCGTGCATCGGCAGCTTGCCGCCAATCGGGGCGGACATGCGCATCAGCTGCGTACATTGGACCTGGTCGATAATGACCGCCTGATGATCGCTCTGGTCCAGCACGGCCAGGTTCACCGTCTCGCCGGAGTCCTCCATCAGCTTGCGCAAAATAGGGTGGACAATCGCCAGCAGATTACGGCTCTGCAGGAAGCTACTCCCCACGATAAACGCATGTGCGCCCACCGCCCAGTGCCCCAGCTCGCCGACCTGGCGGACGAAACCCAGCTGCTGCATGGTGGTCAGCAGGCGGTGTGTGGTGGAGTTGGGAAGCCCGGCCTGCTGCGCCAGTTCCGTCAGGGCCACGCTGCCGTGCGATTCGGCTATCCATTCCAGCAGCTTCAAACCCCGCGTCAGCGATTGAACCTGTCCGCCGGGTTGCGCTGAAGGGGTGGCAGCAGGTTTTCTGCCGCGTTTAGCGGGAACGGTCGCGACCATGGGCAACTCCTTTTTCTGTATCGTGGAAATCATTTTCGTTTTATTTGGTGAATTTGCAACCGTATCCTGACTGATCGGAGGAGTGATGGTGAACATGTCTCATGTTACCGCTGAGTGACTTTTCCGCCCTGCGAGAATATGCCAGTATGGACCGCAGCCTTTTGGCCATGTTGAGCGTTGTCGGGAGCAAGTGTGAGCAGCAAAGTAGAGCAACTGCGTGCGCAGTTAAATGAACGAATTCTGGTGCTGGACGGCGGCATGGGCACCATGATCCAGGGCTATCGCCTCAGTGAAGACGATTTCCGCGGCGAACGCTTTGCCGACTGGCCATGCGATCTCAAAGGCAACAATGACCTGCTGGTGTTAAGCAAACCGCAGGTGATTGCCGATATCCACAACGCCTACTTTGAGGCGGGTGCCGATATCGTTGAAACCAACACCTTTAACTCGACAACCATCGCCATGGCGGATTACCAGATGGAATCCCTGTCGGCGGAGATTAACTTCGAGGCGGCAAAGCTGGCGCGCGCCTGCGCCGATGAATGGACCGCCCGCACGCCGGACAAACCGCGCTACGTTGCCGGTGTGCTTGGCCCGACGAACCGCACCGCGTCGATCTCACCGGACGTGAACGATCCGGCGTTTCGTAATATCACTTTTGACCAGCTGGTGGTCGCCTACCGGGAATCGACCAAAGCGCTGGTGGAAGGCGGGTCCGACCTGATCCTGATTGAAACGGTATTCGACACCCTTAACGCTAAGGCCGCCATCTACGCGGTGAAAGCGGAGTTCGAGGTGCTGGGCGTGGACCTGCCGATCATGATTTCCGGCACCATCACCGACGCCTCCGGGCGCACGCTCTCCGGCCAGACGACGGAGGCGTTTTACAACTCTCTGCGCCACGCCGACGCGCTCACTTTTGGCCTGAACTGCGCGCTGGGGCCAGACGAACTGCGCCAGTATGTGCAGGAGTTGTCCCGCATCGCGGAGTGCTACGTCACCGCGCACCCGAACGCCGGGCTGCCAAACGCCTTTGGCGAATACGATCTGGACGCCGACACCATGGCGGCGCAAATCCGCGAGTGGGCCGAGTCTGGCTTCCTGAACATCGTTGGCGGCTGCTGCGGCACCACGCCGGCGCACATCGCCGCCATGAGTAACGCGGTGGCAGGGCTACCGCCGCGTAAGCTGCCTGAGCTTCCGGTTGCCTGCCGTCTCTCCGGTCTTGAGCCGTTAACCATCGGCGACGACAGCCTGTTTGTGAACGTGGGCGAGCGTACTAACGTGACTGGTTCTGCAAAGTTCAAGCGGCTGATTAAAGAAGAAAAATACAGCGAAGCGCTGGACGTGGCGCGTCAGCAGGTGGAGAGCGGCGCGCAGATTATCGATATCAACATGGATGAGGGGATGCTCGACGCCGAAGCGGCGATGGTGCGTTTCCTGAACCTGATCGCCGGTGAGCCGGACATCGCCCGCGTGCCGATCATGATCGACTCCTCCAAATGGGACGTCATCGAAAAAGGGCTGAAGTGTATTCAGGGCAAAGGCATCGTTAACTCGATTTCGATGAAAGAGGGCGTCGAGAGTTTTATCCATCATGCGAAGCAGGTGCGCCGCTACGGCGCCGCCGTGGTGGTGATGGCCTTTGACGAAGTCGGCCAGGCCGATACCCGCGAGCGCAAAATTGAGATCTGCCGCCGCGCGTACAAAATTTTGACCGAAGAGGTGGGCTTCCCGCCGGAAGACATCATCTTCGACCCGAACATTTTCGCCGTGGCAACCGGCATTGAAGAACACAATAACTACGCGCAGGACTTTATCGGCGCGTGCGAAGACATCAAACGCGAGCTGCCGCACGCGCTGATCTCCGGCGGCGTCTCCAACGTCTCGTTCTCGTTCCGCGGTAACGACCCGGTACGCGAGGCGATCCACGCCGTGTTCCTTTACTACGCCATCCGTAACGGGATGGACATGGGCATCGTCAACGCCGGGCAACTGGCCATTTATGACGACCTGCCCGCCGAACTGCGCGACGCGGTGGAGGATGTGATCCTTAACCGTCGCGACGACGCTACCGAACGCATGCTGGATCTGGCCGAGAAATACCGTGGCAGTAAATCCGATGAGGCGGTAAATGTTCAGCAGGCCGAGTGGCGCGCCTGGGACGTGAAAAAGCGTCTGGAGTATTCGCTGGTTAAAGGCATCACCGAATTTATTGAATTCGACACCGAAGAGGCCCGCCAGCAGGCAGCGCGCCCGATAGAAGTGATTGAAGGCCCGCTGATGGACGGCATGAACGTGGTCGGCGACCTGTTTGGCGAAGGCAAAATGTTCCTGCCGCAGGTGGTGAAGTCCGCACGCGTGATGAAACAGGCGGTGGCCTACCTTGAGCCGTACATCGAAGCCAGCAAAGAGAAAGGCTCCAGCAACGGCAAGATGGTGATCGCCACCGTCAAGGGCGACGTGCACGACATCGGCAAGAATATCGTTGGCGTGGTTTTGCAGTGCAACAACTACGAGATTATCGACCTTGGCGTGATGGTCCCGGCGGATAAAATCCTCAAAACCGCGCGGGAAGTAAACGCCGACCTGATTGGCCTCTCCGGGCTGATTACCCCGTCGCTGGACGAGATGGTCTTTGTTGCCAAAGAGATGGAGCGTCAGGGCTTTACTATTCCGCTGCTGATCGGCGGGGCGACCACCTCAAAAGCGCACACGGCGGTGAAAATCGAACAGAACTACAGCGGGCCGACGGTGTATGTGCAGAACGCCTCGCGCACCGTGGGCGTGGTGTCCGCGCTGCTGTCCGACATCCAGCGCGATGAGTTCGTGGCGCGTACCCGGAAAGAGTACGAAACCGTGCGCATCCAGCACGGGCGCAAGAAACCGCGCACCCCACCAGTCTCGCTTCAGGCGGCGCGTGAAAACGATCTGGCATTCGACTGGTCAGCCTATACGCCGCCGGTGGCGCATCGTCTGGGCGTGCAGGACGTCACTGCCAGCATTGAAACGCTGCGCAACTACATCGACTGGACGCCGTTCTTTATGACCTGGTCGCTGGCAGGCAAATACCCGCGCATCCTGGAAGATGAGGTGGTGGGCGAAGAGGCAAAACGTCTGTTTAACGATGCCAACGACATGCTCGACAGGCTGAGCGCGGAGAAAACGCTCAACCCGCGCGGCGTGGTGGGCCTGTTCCCGGCGAACCGCGTGGGGGACGATATCGAAATTTATCGCGATGAAACCCGCACCCACGTGCTGGCGGTGAGCCATCACCTGCGCCAGCAAACGGAGAAAGTGGGCTTTGCCAACTACTGCCTGGCGGATTTCGTCGCACCGAAGTTAAGCGGTAAAGCCGACTATATCGGCGCGTTTGCCGTGACCGGTGGGCTGGAAGAGGACGCGCTGGCAGAGGCGTTCGACGCGCAGCATGATGATTACAATAAAATCATGATCAAAGCGATTGCCGACCGTCTGGCGGAAGCCTTCGCCGAATATCTGCACGAGCGCGTGCGCAAGGTGCACTGGGGCTACGCGGCGAATGAAAACCTCAGCAACGAAGAGCTGATCCGCGAAAACTATCAGGGCATTCGTCCGGCACCGGGCTATCCTGCCTGCCCGGAGCACACCGAGAAGGGGACGATCTGGAAACTGCTGGACGTGGAGGCGCATACCGGGATGAAGCTCACCGAGTCCTTCGCCATGTGGCCGGGCGCGTCTGTCTCCGGCTGGTACTTCAGCCATCCGGACAGCAAATACTTTGCGGTGGCACAGCTTCAGCGCGATCAGGTAGAAGACTACGCCCTGCGCAAAGGGATGAGCGTGTCGGAAGTGGAGCGCTGGTTAGCCCCTAATCTGGGCTACGACGCAGACTGACGTCACCTTTCCTTACAACAAACAGGGCACCTCCAGGGTGTCCTGTCTCTTTCTTACATTTAAACCCTTATACTGGAAGAAGGTTCTGGCCATATTGCCCGGTGGCGCTGCGCTTACCGGTCCTGTGCGTAGGCCGGATAAGGCGTAACCGCCATCCGGCAAGACAGCGCGCAGTAAACCTCAGGAAAACAGATAACGATAAGGAGGACCACTTTCCGTGCTGACGTTGTTACATCTGCTCTCTGCAGTCGCACTGCTGGTGTGGGGCACTCATATTGTCCGCACCGGCGTGATGCGCGTGTTTGGCGCGCGTTTACGCACCGTTCTCAGCGGCAGCGTTGAGAAGAAGCCGCTCGCCTTTTGCGCGGGCATCGGCGTAACGGCGCTGGTGCAAAGCAGTAATGCGACCACCATGCTCGTCACCTCGTTTGTGGCGCAGGATCTGGTGGCGCTCGCCCCGGCGCTGGTGATTGTTCTCGGTGCCGACGTCGGGACCGCGCTAATGGCGCGCGTGCTGACCTTCGATCTCTCCTGGCTGTCGCCGCTGCTGATATTTATCGGCGTGATTTTCTTCCTGAGCCGTAAGCAGAGCCGTGCCGGGCAGCTTGGCCGCGTGGGCATTGGCCTTGGGCTAATCCTGCTTGCGCTAGAGCTGATTGTGCAGGCGGTCACGCCGATCACTCAGGCCAACGGGGTGCAGGTCATCTTTGCCTCCCTGACCGGCGATATCATGCTGGATGCGCTCATCGGCGCGGTGTTCGCCATCGTCAGCTACTCGAGCCTGGCTGCCGTGCTGCTGACCGCGACGCTTACCGCCGCAGGGGTCATTTCCTTCCCGGTGGCGCTCTGTCTGGTGATCGGTGCCAACCTTGGTTCGGGCCTGCTGGCGATGCTCAACAACAGCGCCGCCAACGCCGCCGCACGCCGCGTGGCGCTCGGCAGCCTGCTGTTTAAGCTGGTGGGCAGCCTGATTATCCTGCCGTTTGTCCATCCGCTGGCGAACCTGATGGACAACCTGCCGCTGCCGAAAGCCGAGCTGGTGATCTATTTCCACGTCTTCTACAACTTGGTGCGTTGCCTGGCGATGGTCCCCTTCGCCGCGCCGATGGCCCGTTTCTGCGAGCGCCTCATTCGGGATGAACCCGAGCTGGACGCCCGCCTGAAACCGAAGCATCTTGATACCTCCGTGCTGGATACCCCGGCGCTGGCTATTGCCAACGCCGCCCGCGAAACGCTGCGCATGGGCGATGCGATGGAAACCATGCTCGAAGGGCTGCAAAAAGTGATGCATGGCGAGCCGCGCGAGGAGAAAGAGCTGCGAAAGCTGGCCGACGACATCAACGTGCTCTATACCGCCATCAAGCTCTATCTGGCGCGCATCCCGCAGGACGAGCTGGCGGAAGAGGAGTCCCGCCGCTGGGCGGAAATCATCGAAATGTCCCTCAACCTGGAGCAGGCCTCAGATATCGTCGAGCGCATGGGCAGTGAAATTGCGGATAAATCCCTTGCCGCGCGTCGCGCCTTCTCCGTTGAAGGGCTTAAGGAGCTGGAGGCGCTGCATGAGCAGCTGGTCAGCAACCTGAAGCTGGCGCTGTCGGTCTTCTTCTCCAGCGACGTACCGAGCGCGCGTCGGCTGCGGCGCAACAAGCACCGCTTCCGCATTCTCAACCGCCGCTATTCGCACGCCCACGTTGAGCGTCTGCATCAGCAAAACGTGCAGAGCATTGAGACCAGCTCCCTGCACCTGGGGCTGCTGGGCGATATGAAACGTCTTAACTCGCTGTTCTGCGCGGTGGCCTACAGCGTAATGGAGCAGCCGGACGAAGATGACGAGCGGGATGAGTATTAATTTCCGGCAGGCTTGATCGTTAGCCCAGGACCCAACGCTTTTATAACTGCCAGTAGGGTTTTGAGCGTTGGGTTGCCCTTGCTGCTGGTAAACGATGTGGTGCTCAATCCTGAAAGCGCCTCACAAACAAAAAAAACCTGTCTCAGTTACCGTGGGCTAATCTTTTTACCAGCCCAAACCTAAGGTATATTTCGCCCTTCACAGGAGAAACTATGCTGCCAACTCAATCAACCCGATTAAACAAATACATTAGCGAGAGCGGGATCTGCTCACGTCGCGAGGCGGACCGTTACATTGAACAAGGTAACGTGTTCCTCAACGGCAAACGCGCCACCATCGGCGACCAGGTTGTTCCTGGCGATGTGGTCAAAGTGAATGGTCAGCTCATTGAACCGCGTGATGCAGAAGACCTGGTATTTATCGCGTTGAACAAACCGGTTGGTATCGTCAGTACCACGGAAGATGGCGAGCGGGACAATATTGTGGATTTTGTTAACCACAGCAGCCGCATCTTCCCGATTGGGCGTCTGGATAAAGACTCTCAGGGGCTGATTTTTCTCACCAACCACGGCGACCTGGTGAACAAAATTCTGCGCGCCGGTAACGATCACGAGAAAGAGTACATCGTGACGGTGAACAAGCCGGTCACGGACGAGTTCATCCGTGGTATGGGCGCGGGGGTGCCGATTCTGGGCACCGTAACGAAGAAGTGCAAGGTTAAGAAAGAAGCACCGTTTGCGTTTCGCATTACCCTGGTGCAGGGTCTGAACCGTCAGATCCGCCGCATGTGCGAGCACTTTGGGTATGACGTGACGAAGCTGGAGCGCACCCGCATCATGAACGTGAGCCTGTCCGGCATTCCGCTGGGCGAGTGGCGTGATTTAACGGATGACGAGCTGATCGAGCTGTTCAGGCTTATCGAAAATTCGTCGTCCGAAGCGAAGCCGAAGGCCAAAGCCAAACCGAAAACCCAGGCCATTAAACGCCCGGTGGTAAAGGCTCCGCCAGCGGAAGAGAAAGGGCGAGGCAAGCCGGCGAACGGGAAACGCTTCGCGCAGCCGGGCCGTAAAAAGAAAGGGCGCTAATTAGCGCCTTCCGCGTGTCGAGGTTGTGGCAGACCAGGAAAACGTCGCCTCTTTATCGGGTTTATACGCCTGCTCTTTTTTCAGTTTGCGGGCTTTTTTCGCTTCGGCGTCGCGCTGCGCCATCAGCTTGTCGATGTACTCTTTTTTAACCTGATTGGTTTCGGCATTGGTCAGCGTGCGGCCATGCGCGATGCGGGCGCGGTCAAGAAGCGTTTTGAGTTCGCGCTGCTCGGCTTCCGTCATGTCTTTCTGGGTCAGTCGTGGTGTCGCCATTGCTGGAACCTCCTGATGGGGAGGCTCCAGTGTAAAGCATGTGACGTCAATTAACGTTGTTCCACCACATCTTTTTTCGCGGGTTCTTCAATCGGTTTTCCTGACCAGTAGCCCGCCAGCAGCGAGCCGGACAGGTTATGCCAGACGGAGAACAGCGCGCCCGGCAGGGCCGCCAGCGGCGAGAAGTAAATCTTACCGAGCGCCGCCGCCAGGCCGGAGTTCTGCATCCCTACCTCGATCGCCAGCGTGCGGCAGGTCGACTCGTCAAAGCCAAACAGCTTACCGCCCCAGTAGCCGCCTAACAGGCCGATGGTGTTATGCAGCACCACCGCGATGATGACAACAAAGCCCACGGACGCAATGTGCGAGGCGGAACCGGCCACCACAGCGCTGATGATCGCCAGAATGCAGACCATTGAAAAGGCGGGCAGATAAGGCTCGATCGCTTTCACCACCCGGGGGAACAGGTGGTGAATCACCAGCCCCAGCGCAATCGGGATCACCACAATTTGCAGAATGCTTAGCAGCATGCCCATCACGTCAACCTGAATGTGCGCGTCCACGTACAGGCGGGTGAGCAGCGGCGTGGCAATCACCCCTACCAGCGTGGAAACGGACGAAATGGTTACCGAGAGTGCGACGTCACCTTTTGCCAGATAGATCATCACGTTGGATGCCGTACCGCTGGCGACGCTTCCCACCAGCACCATTCCGGCGGAGAGGTCGGGCGGCATCTTAAAAGCCATGGCCAGCAGCCACGCGGCGAGCGGCATCACCAGATAGTGCAGGAAAATCCCTGCGGCGACGGGGGCGGGGCGCGACAGCACGCGCTTAAAATCGTCAATTTTCAGGTGCACGCCCATGCCGAGCATAATCAGCATAAGCAGAGTGGTGACCCACGGGCCAATGCCAGTGAAGGTGCCTGGGGTGTAATACGCGAGTACAGACAGCAGCAGCGCCCATAACGGGAACAGCCGGGTGATGGCGGATAACATAATGAATTCCTTGCAGTATTGTCGTGTTGTTTAGTTATAAAAAAGCCGGGTCTGAGCCCGGCTTATCGATATTGTTTGACGTGCTAACGAATTTTATTCAAACAAATTCTGATGAAGTTTTTGCACCACCTGCTCCGCCTGATCCGCAGGCACCAGGAAGCAGAGGTTATAGCTGGACGCGCCGTAGCAAATCATGCGGATGCTGAACGGGTCGAGCACGCCGAAGACCTCTTTGCCTACGCCGCAGGCGCGGGACAGTTTGTTGCCGATGATGGCAACCAGCGCCAGATCCTCTTCCACTTCAACGCGGCACAGCTCCGACAGCTCAATCAGCAGCGACTGGGTCAGCAGGGTGTCACCGGTGGAGGTGGAGCCGGTGGTGTCCAGCGTCAGCGCGATGCTCACTTCGGAAGTGGTGATCAGGTCTACGGAGATATTATGGCGCGCCAGGATGCCGAACACTTCCGCCAGGAAACCACGGGAGTGCAGCATATTATGGCTGTGCAGCGTGACCAGCGTCTGGCGGCGACGCAGGGCCAGAGCGCGGAACAGCGGCGGGTTTTCGGTTTTTTTGCAGACCAGCGTTCCGCCCGCCTGTGGATCTTTGCTGGAGCCCACGAACACCGGAATATCGCTGCGTACCGCGGGCAGCAGGGTTGCCGGGTGCAGCACCTTCGCGCCGAAGGTCGCCATTTCGGCGGCCTCTTCAAAGGCAATGACGTCAATGCGTTTCGCAGCGGATACCACGCGCGGGTCGGTGGTGTAGATACCCGGAACGTCCGTCCAGATATCCACGCGGGTGGCATGCAGGGCTTCGCCAAGCAGGGCGGCGGTGTAGTCGCTGCCGCCACGGCCCAGGGTCGTGGTGCGGCCTTTGGCCTCGCTGCCGATAAACCCCTGAGTGATGACGATACCCTCTTCCAGACGCGGCGCAAGCTGCTGGCTGGTCAGTTCGGCCAGCGCTTCCACGTCCGGCTCGGCGCGGCCAAAACGGTCGCTGGTGCGCATTACTTTACGCACGTCAAACCACTGCGCCTGGATATTGCGCTCGCGCATGATCTCAACGAACAGCAGAGTCGACATCAGTTCGCCGTGGCTGACCAGTTCATCGGTCAGGGCGGTTGAGGTCGCCAGAGAGGCGGCTTCCGCCAGCGTGGTGATGTTTTCCAACAGGCGTTCCACTTCTTCGCGGATGACGTTCGGGTTCTGCAGACGTTCAAGAATATCGAACTGAATTTTGCGCAGCGCGTCCAGCTTCACGAACCGTTCCGTCGCTTCCAGTCCTTCAGACAGAGAAACCAGCAGGTTCGTCACGCCAGCGGAGGCAGAAAGCACCACCATGCGGGTATTCGGATCGGCCAGCACCACATCGGCGCTGCGGTTCATGGCGTCGTAATCCGCCACACTGGTGCCGCCAAACTTGGCGACCACAAAACTCGTCATAACAACCTCGTGTCAGGGAATGAATAAAGCGACCTTGGCACAAGAGTGAAACGAAAGCAGGTGCAGGCGCAAAATACGGCCCTATAAATAAAATGCGGGGGAGGTCCTGTCAATGCTGGGATTATGCGGATTTTTTATGGGGGGGTACCCCTCAGTAACAGGACTAATAACAGGGCCATATTTTATGCTTCGTTTTGCCGCAACGGGGGGCATATTTACCCACCCCAGAGGGGCCATCCAGCAGCTATACTTTTCGGGTCTTTTCACCTGCGTTTGATGCAGACCAGGGCAATGGCATAAAAACCATCACAATTTTTATTTGCAGGCGCTACAATCGACCGCAGTCACAATTCTCAAATCAGAAGAGTATTGCTAATGAAAAACATCAACCCAACGCAGACCGCTGCATGGCAGGCACTACAGAAACATTTTGATGAAATGAAAGACGTCACCATCGCGGATCTGTTCGCGAAAGATGCCGATCGTTTCACTAAATTCTCCGCGACCTTCGATGACCTGATGCTGGTGGATTTCTCCAAAAACCGCATTACCGAAGAGACGCTGGCAAAACTGCAGGATCTGGCGAAAGAGACCGAGCTTGCCGACGCCATCAAATCCATGTTCTCCGGTGAGAAGATCAACCGCACCGAAGACCGTGCCGTGCTGCACGTGGCGCTGCGTAACCGTAGCAATACGCCAATCATCGTTGACGGCAAAGACGTGATGCCGGAAGTGAACGCGGTGCTGGAAAAGATGAAAACCTTCTCTGAAGCGATCATCTCCGGCAGCTGGAAAGGCTACACCGGCAAAGCGATCACCGACGTGGTGAACATCGGTATCGGCGGCTCTGACCTCGGCCCGTTCATGGTGACCGAAGCGCTGCGCCCGTACAAAAACCACCTGAACATGCACTTTGTGTCTAACGTCGATGGGACCCACATCGCCGAAGTGCTGAAGAACGTGAACCCGGAAACCACGCTGTTCCTCGTGGCGTCTAAAACCTTCACTACCCAGGAAACCATGACCAACGCCCACAGCGCGCGCGACTGGTTCCTGAAAACCGCTGGCGACAACAAGCACGTGGCGAAGCACTTCGCGGCGCTGTCCACCAACGGTAAGGCGGTGGGCGAGTTCGGTATCGACACCGCGAACATGTTTGAGTTCTGGGACTGGGTTGGCGGCCGCTACTCGCTGTGGTCTGCGATTGGCCTGTCCATCATCCTCTCCGTGGGCTTTGACAACTTCGTTGAGCTGCTCTCCGGCGCGCACGCGATGGATAAACACTTCTCCACCACCGCACCTGAGAAAAACCTGCCGGTGCTGCTGGCGCTTATCGGTATCTGGTACAACAACTTCTTCGGCGCTGAAACCGAAGCTATCCTGCCGTACGACCAGTACATGCACCGCTTTGCTGCCTATTTCCAGCAGGGCAACATGGAATCCAACGGTAAGTACGTTGACCGTAACGGCAACGCGGTGGACTACCAGACTGGCCCAATTATCTGGGGTGAGCCAGGCACCAACGGCCAGCACGCGTTCTACCAGCTGATTCACCAGGGCACCAAAATGGTACCGTGCGATTTCATCGCGCCGGCTATCACGCACAACGCATTGTCCGATCACCATCCGAAGCTGCTGTCTAACTTCTTCGCGCAGACCGAAGCGCTGGCGTTCGGTAAATCCCGCGAAGTGGTTGAGCAGGAATACCGTGACCAGGGTAAAGATCCGGCCACGCTGGACCATGTTGTGCCGTTCAAAGTGTTCGAAGGCAACCGTCCAACCAACTCCATCCTGCTGCGCGAAATCACGCCGTTCAGCCTGGGTGCGCTGATCGCCCTGTACGAGCACAAGATCTTCACTCAGGGTGCCATCCTGAACATCTTCACCTTTGACCAGTGGGGCGTTGAGCTGGGTAAACAGCTGGCAAACCGCATTCTGCCAGAGCTGGGTGACGATAAAGCGATCGACAGCCACGACAGCTCTACAAACGGTTTGATTAATCGTTATAAAGCATGGCGTGCGTAATTAATATGTCATGAACAATGCCGGCGATATGCCGGCATTTTTTTATCGGATAATTCCTGATGTCTGTTAGTTAACTCAAATTCTCGTCATGAGTTTAATCTGAAAAACACGGTTAACCCGCTAATCACTGCGGTTTATTTTAGGAATATACGGATAAGGCACTTATTAAGAGTTAATTATATATGTATGATTTTTAATGATTATATATTTAATTTTTTATTCTTACATTTCAATTTTATCCATTAGTCTGAAAACCTCCCCCCTATTTACCCGTTCGGCAATCCCTCTGCTTTAGTTGTGTATACTCGATTCCGCCTGAAATTCTTTTTGGGCAAATCTCCATTCATTCATTGAAGGGAAATTGTTATGAAGAAAGTACTGTATGGCATTTTTGCCATATCTGCGCTTGCGGCGTCGTCTGTTTATGCAGCTCCGGTTCAGGTCGGGGAAGCGGCAGGTTCGGCAGCTACGTCTGCGTCTGCGGGGAGTTCTACCGCGGCCAGCACCAGCACCGTAAGTTCAGCCGTGGGTGTCGCGCTGGCGGCAACCGGTGGCGGTGATGGTTCCAATACCGGAACCACGACCACCACGACGACCAGCACCCAGTAATACCGGGTGTTTTAATCATAACCACACTTCGGTGTGGTTATTTCGCCCCTTCGGAGAAGAGTCGTGAAGCGACCTGCAATCATCCTGATTTGCCTGCTGTTGCAGGCGTGCTCGGCCACCACTAAAGGGCTGGGACATTCCCTGTGGGACAGCATGTTTGGCACGCCGGGCGTGCATCTGACCGATGACGAACTGCAAAACATGCCCTATGCCAGCCAGTACATGCAGTTAAACGATGGCCCGCAGCTGTTTGTGGTGCTCGCTTTCGATGAAAACGGGCAGCAGAAATGGGTGACGCAGGATCAGGCCACCATCGTGACGCAGCATGGCCGGATTGTGAAAACGCTGCTCGGCGGTGACAACCTGCTGGAGGTGAATAATCTCGCAGCCGATCCGCTCATCAAGCCTGACCAGGTCACCGACGGCGCAAGCTGGACGCGCACGATGGGCTGGACCGAGCACAAGCAGGTGCGCTACGCCACGGCCCGCTCGACCTTCCGCTGGGACGGTACGGACAGCGTGCAGGTGGGCAGCGACGAAACGCAGGTTCGCGTGCTGGATGAAGAGGTGAAAACCGATCAGGCGACCTGGCACAACCGCTACTGGGTGGACGAAGAGGGGCAGATCCGTCAGTCCCTGCAGTTCCTCGGCGCCGGTTTCTTCCCGGTGAAAACCACCCTGATCAAGGCGGCGAAATCATGAAAAAGACCGTTATCGCCATCGTGCTGCTCGCCGGCTTTGCCGCGCCGCTGGCCTGGTCTGCGGGCACCGTGAAGGTATACACGCCGGAGAACGCGCAGCCTAAAACCTTAACCAACGCCGGACACCTGCTCGATCTCGTCGGGCAACCGAGGCTGGCCAACAGCTGGTGGCCCGGCGCGGTGATCGGCGAGCGGCAGGCGTCGGTTGAGGCCGAACAAAAGCATAACGCGCTCCTCGCCCGACTGACCGGGTTAGCCGGTCAGGAAGATGGCGATGACGCCGCCGCTATCAACAGCGTACGTCAGCAGCTTCAGGCGCTGAAGGTCACCGGACGCCAGACGATAAACCTCGATCCCGATGTCGTGCGCGTGGCGGAAAAGGGAAATCCGGCGCTGGAAGGGGAATACACGCTCTGGCTGCCGACGCAGCCGTCAACCGTCACCGTCATGGGGCTCATCAGCAGCCCGGGCAAAAAGCCTTTTACGCCGGGCCGCGACGTGGCGAGCTATCTCGACGAGCAAAGCCTGCTCAGCGGGGCGGATAACAGCTACGCCTGGATCGTCTATCCGGACGGGCATACCCAAAAAGCGCCCGTGGCGTACTGGAATAAGCGCCATATCGAACCCATGCCCGGCAGCGTGATTTTTGTCGGTTTTGCCGACCATTTCTGGACGAAGGCGTATGACGGGCTGAATGCCGATATCCTTCATTCCCTGACGCAGCGGATCCCGGATTAATGAAAAAAACCTATCTCTACAGCATGCTGGCGCTGTGTGTCAGCGCCGCCTGCCATGCAGAAACCTGGCCCGCGCCCATCGGCCCGTCGCAATCCGATTTTGGTGGCGTCGGTTTACTGCAAACGCCTACCGCGCGGATGGCGCGTGAAGGTGAAATCAGCCTTAACTACCGCGATAACGATCAGTATCGCTACTACTCTGCGTCGGTGCAGCTGTTCCCGTGGCTCGAAACCACGCTGCGCTATACCGACGTGCGCACGAAACAGTACAGCAGCGTCGACGCATTCTCCGGCGATCAAACCTATAAAGACAAAGCCTTCGACGTGAAGTTGCGCCTGTGGGAAGAGAGCTACTGGATGCCACAGGTCTCCGTCGGCGCGAAAGATATCGGCGGTACCGGCCTGTTTGATGCGGAATACGTTGTGGCCAGCAAAGCCTGGGGACCGTTTGATTTCTCACTCGGCCTCGGCTGGGGCTACCTCGGTACCAGCGGCAACGTCAAAAACCCATTCTGCTCCTACAGCGACAAATATTGCTACAGGGATAACAGCTATAAAAAAGCCGGCTCCATCAACGGCGACCAGATGTTCCACGGCCCGGCCTCGCTGTTTGGCGGCATCGAATACCAAACGCCGTGGCAACCGCTGCGCCTGAAGCTGGAGTATGAAGGGAATAACTACAGCGAAGATTTCGCCGGGAAGATTGAGCAGAAAAGCAAGTTTAACGTCGGCGCCATTTACCGCGTCACCGACTGGGCCGACGTTAACCTCAGCTACGAGCGCGGCAATACCGTGATGTTTGGCTTCACGCTGCGCACCAACTTTAACGACATGCGTCCGCACTATAACGACAATGCCCGGCCTGCGTACCAGCCGGAGCCGCAGGACGCCATCATCCAGCACTCCGTCGTCGCCAACCAGCTGACGCTGCTGAAGTACAACGCCGGATTTGCCGATCCGAAGATCCAGACTAAGGGCGATACGCTCTACGTTACCGGCGAGCAGGTGAAATATCGCGACTCGCGCGAAGGGATCGAACGCGCCAACCGGATCGTTATGAACGATCTGCCTGAGGGGATCCGCACGATCCGCGTAACGGAAAACCGCCTTAACCTGCCGCAGGTGACCACGGAAACCGACGTTGCCAGCCTGCGTCGTCATCTTGAGGGCGAACCGCTGGGGCATGAAACTGAGCTTGTGCAAAAACGCATCGAGCCGGTCGTGCCGGAATCGACCGAGCAGGGCTGGTACATTGATAAATCGCGCTTTGATTTCCACATCGACCCGGTGCTGAACCAGTCCGTCGGCGGGCCGGAAAACTTCTACATGTACCAGCTTGGCGTGATGGCAACCGCGGATCTGTGGGTTACCGACCACCTGCTGACCACCGGCAGCCTGTTCGGCAACATTGCCAACAACTACGACAAGTTCAACTACACCAACCCGCCGAACGACTCGAAGCTGCCGCGCGTCCGTACCCGCGTACGTGAATATGTGCAGAACAATGCTTACGTGAACAACCTGCAGGCCAACTACTTCCAGTACTTCGGCAACGGTTTTTACGGCCAGGTGTACGGCGGCTATCTGGAAACCATGTACGGTGGCGCGGGGGCGGAGGTGCTTTACCGCCCTGTCGACAGCAACTGGGCGTTCGGCATTGACGCCAACTATGTGAAACAGCGTGACTGGCGCAGCGCCCAGGACATGATGAAGTTCACCGACTACAGCGTCAAAACGGGCCATCTCACCGCCTACTGGACGCCGTCGTTCGCCCAGGATGTGCTGGTCAAAGCCAGCGTCGGCCAGTATCTGGCAGGCGACAAGGGCGGCACGCTGGACATCTCGAAACACTTCGACAGCGGCGTGGTCGTGGGCGGCTATGCCACCATCACCAACGTTTCGCCGGACGAATACGGGGAAGGGGATTTCACCAAAGGCGTGTATGTCTCGATTCCGCTGGACCTCTTCTCGTCAGGCCCAACCCGCAGCCGTGCCGCCGTGGGCTGGACGCCGCTGACGCGCGACGGGGGGCAGCAGCTTGGACGTAAGTTCCAGCTGTATGACATGACCAGCGATAAGAACATTAACTTCCGTTGATGCATGATTGCCCGGTGGCGCTGCGCTTACCGGGCCTACGATAGTTTTTTTGTAGGCCGGGCAAACGCAGTGCCGCCCGGCAGGAATGCTGCTGCGAGCCAAACATAAACAAAAAATATAGATCCCCGTCACATTTTTGCGTTATACAGGAACCTCGTCCTGGAGAATGAGGTGCTGTATGACATCCCTGACTCGCCCACGCGTTGAGTTTATCTCAACCATCCTCCAGACCGTGCTGAACCTCGGTCTGCTGAGCCTTGGTCTGATTCTGGTCGTCTTTCTCGGCAAAGAGACGGTGCATCTGGCAGATGTGCTGTTCGCCCCTGAGCAAACCAGCAAGTATGCGCTGGTGGAAGGCCTGGTGGTCTACTTTCTCTACTTTGAATTTATCGCCCTGATTGTGAAGTATTTTCAGTCCGGCTTTCACTTCCCGCTGCGCTACTTTGTCTATATCGGGATCACCGCGATAGTGCGGCTGATCATCGTCGATCACAAATCCCCGCTCGACGTGCTGATCTACTCGGCGGCGATCCTGTTGCTGGTGATCACCCTCTGGCTGTGCAACTCGAAGCGGCTGAAACGCGAGTAAAAAAAAGGGCGCTCCGGGGAGCGCCTAACAGTCACAAGTTGGTTCAATACAATACGTCAAAGTTGAGGGTTGCAGTGGCATAACACATTGAAACTTAACCTTTCACACCGCCCGCTGTCAGGCCGTTAACCAGCCAGCGCTGTGCCAGCAGGAACACGACGGTAATCGGGATAGCGGAAAGGACGGCCGCAGCGGCAAAGTCGCCCCACAGGTAGTTTTGCGGGTTGAGGTATTGCTGCATCCCGACCGCCAGCGTGTAGCTGTTAACATCACGCAGCAGCAGGGAAGCGACCGGAACTTCGGTGATTGCGGCGATAAACGACAGAATAAACACCACCGCCAGAATCGGCACTGACAGCGGCAGAAGCACGAGGCGGAACGCCTGCCACGGGGTTGCGCCATCCAGCGCCGCCGCTTCTTCCAGCGAGCCGTCGATGGTTTCGAAATACCCTTTGATGGTCCACACGTGCAGGGCGATACCGCCGAGATAGGCGAAGATCACGCCGCCGTGGGTGTTAAGACCGATAAACGGCACGTACTGGCCCAGGCGGTCAAACAGGGCATACAACGCTACCAGCGAAAGCACCGCGGGGAACATCTGGAAAATCAGCATCCCTTTCAGCAGCGTTGCTTTGCCCGGAAAACGCATGCGGGCAAAGGCGTAAGCACAGGTGGTGGACAGCGTCACAATACCGATTGCGGTGATGGTCGCCACTTTCACGGAGTTCCACAGCCACAGCAGCACCGGGAACGGCGGCGGCGTGACGCGGCCATCCGCGTGCTCGACGCTAAAGCCCAGCGCGAGCTTCCAGTGCTCCCAGGAGATTTCATCCGGGATCAGGCTGCCGGTCGCGAAGTTGCCCGAACGCAGGGAAATCGCGATGACCATCAGCAGCGGGAACATAATTGCCGCGATGAATATCAGCAGGCCTAAGTGTGTTGCAAAGAGGCGCAGCTTTTGAGATTTGGGTTGGACCATAGACATATTCTGTGCCCTCCTTAGTCGAATTTCATGCGTGTGGCTTTCAGGTTCACAATCGCCAGCGCGCCCACCAGCAGGAAGATCAGCGTGGCAATTGCCGCCGCCAGGCCGAAGTCCTGACCGCCGCCGCCCTCAAAGGCGATGCGGTAGGTGTAGCTTACCAGCAGGTCGGTATAGCCTGCCGGGGTGGTAGTGCCCAGGCGGTCCGGCCCACCGTTGGTCAACAGCTGAATCAGCACGAAGTTGTTAAAGTTAAAGGCAAAGCTGGCGATCATCAGCGGGGTCAGCGGCTTGATGAGCAGCGGCAGCGTAATTCTGAAGAAGTTCTGGAACGGGCCTGCGCCGTCCATCGCCGAGGCTTCGTACAGGTCGTCCGGGATAGCCTTCAGCAGCCCCATGCACAGGATCATCATGTACGGATAGCCCAGCCAGGTGTTGACGATGATAATCATCGAGCGGGCGGTCGTCGGGTCGCTGAACCAGGCCGGTTTGATGCCAAACAGCGCGCTCAGCATCATGTTGATTTCACCGAAGCTCTGGTTAAACAGCCCTTTGAAAATCAGAATTGAAATAAACGACGGCACGGCGTAGGGCAGGATCAGCAGCACGCGGTAAATCGCTTTGCCCTTCAGGGATTCCCACTGCACCAGGCACGCCAGTACCATGCCCACGGCGACGGTCAGGATCACGGTCAGCACCGAGAAGACCACCGTCCAGACGAAGATGGCGAAGAACGGTTTCTGGATCCCTTCGTCGGTAAAGACGCGGGTGAAGTTATCCCAGCCGATGGTCACGGTGTAGCCCGGGCTGAGTTTGTCGTCGCCCCAACTGCCGTCGGCATTCACCGACTGATAAAAACCGATATCGTTGTTCGGACGGTATTTCACGCCGCTCTGGTTGTTGGTCAGCGTGCCGTCATCCGCTTTGGTATAGAGCGGCTGGGTGCCGGAGAACTGGCGCAGCGAGCTCATGGTCACTTTGCTTTCATCCGGCAGTTCGGCGGTGAGCTGGGTCAGCGCCTGACGATTCTGGGTGATGATACGCAGGTTTGCACGTTCACCTTCCGGCAGGGCTGCTGCCTCTTTCAGGGGCAGCTTTTGTTCGCCGCCAAATGTGAACGCGTCGGAGATAAAGACCTTTTGGGTTTCCTGGTCAGTGAGCGCTAACTTCCACTTATTGCCTTCAGGATACAGGCCGAAGTTAAAGGTTTTACCCGCCTGATAAGAACGGTCCATCAGCACCTGCACCGCGCGTTCCTGCGCGAGCTGATTGGTGCTGCTGTAGTTGGTGAAGGCGATGCCGATGGTGCAGATCAGCGGGAACAGTACGAACAGCCCCATCCCGGCCACGCCCGGATAGACATAGCGCCAGGCGTAAGCTTTACGGTTGGCGAAAATATACAGGCCAGCAGAGCTTAAAATCAGCGTCATGATGGCGAACAGGTACTCCCCTTGTACGTACATTAAAACAACAAGGTAACCCACCAGCAGACAGAGCAGACCAATCACTGACCACTTCAGCGCGTCGCTTTGCCACCAGCGTTTCTTTTTAATGACATCCATGGGGTTCTTCCTCTACAGCGTGTGATCTTTTCTCCCTCTCCTGGGGGAGAGGGCCGGGGTGAGGGAGCGCGGATCGCGACAACCCTCACCCTAACCCTCTCCCAAAGGGAGAGGGAACTACGGCATTACTTAGTAATACGACCCTGCGCATCTTTCAGTGCTGCGTCGACGGTCTGGCGACCGCTTGCGGCGTTGATTACCGCGGTACGGGTGGCGTACCAGAATGCGGCCATCTGAGGGATGTTCGGCATGATTTCGCCTTTCTGGGCGTTATCCATCGTTGCCGCGATACGCGGATCCTTCGCCAGCGTGTCCTGGAACGATTTCAGTGCCACGGCGCCCAGCGGTTTGTCCTTGTTCACTTCCTCCAGACCCTGATCGGTCAGCAGGTAGTTTTCCAGGAACTCTTTCGCCAGCTCTTTGTTCGGACTGGCGGCGTTGATGCCCGCGCTCAGCACGCCAACGAACGGTTTAGACGGCTTGCCTTTGAAGGTTGGCAGCAGCGTGACGCCGTAGTTGATTTTGCTCTTGTCGATGTTGCTCCAGGCCCACGGACCGTTGATGGTCATCGCGGTTTCGCCTTTGTTGAACGCCGCTTCCGCGATGGAGTAGTCGGTATCCGCGTTCATGTGTTTGTTCTTGATCAGATCAACCAGGAAGCCCAGACCGGCTTTCGCGCCGGCGTTGTCCACGCCCACGTCTTTCACGTCGTACTTGCCATTTTCAAACTTGAACGCGTAACCGCCGTCGGCAGCAATCAGCGGCCAGGTGAAGTATGGCTCTTGCAGGTTGAACATCAGGGCGCTCTTACCTTTCGCCTTCAGCTCTTTATCCAGGGCAGGGATCTCTTCCCAGGTTTTCGGTGGGTTTGGCACCAGGTCTTTGTTGTAAATCAGCGAGAGCGCTTCAACCGAAACAGGATAGGCGATCAGTTTGCCGTTATAACGAACCGCGTCCCAGGTGAACGGGAACAGTTTGTCCTGGAAGGCTTTGTCTGGCGTCACTTCAGCCAGCAGGCCTGATTGGGCGTAACCACCGAAACGGTCATGCGCCCAGAAGATGATGTCCGGGCCGTCGCCGGTCGCCGCAACCTGCGGGAATTTCTCTTCCAGCTTGTCCGGGTGTTCAACGGTCACTTTGATGCCGGTGTCTTTCTCGAATTTTTTACCCACTTCGGCCAGGCCGTTATAGCCTTTGTCGCCGTTAATCCAGATAACCAGCTTACCTTCTTCAATTTTGGCGAGAGCCGGTGCGGAAATCATCATTGCTGCCAGGGCGGACAATGCGAAAACGCGTGCGCCAGTCTTGATCTTCATATCTGCCATCCTTTTTGGTGATGTGCTCAGGGTACGTCTGCAGTGGTTCAACGTGACTCAGTCTCCTTATTTGACATCCTCTTTCCATCCTCCTGAGCCCTACGCCCCACCCTCTGTTAATGTGATCTCCGTTGCATAAATTTAAGTTATGAGTGCTGGCGCACACAAAAGCCCACTGATTTTTGCAGGCTGCTTCACGATTTTCGCCTAAGCCCCCCGGCGCTGGTCGCAGAGCCTGCTCTCTCATCCTCCCGCCTCCTCCCCCATGAAAAAGGTGGGGGGTGGAGGATTCACGAAAGTAATGGAAGACGCATAGTGAACTTATCTTGAATGTTTCTGTCGGTGACAGGTTGTAACGAAGGGAGAAGGGCATGGCGAGCGTACAGCTGCGTAATGTAACGAAAGCCTGGGGCGACGTAGTGGTGTCAAAAGACATTAATCTGGACATCAACGAGGGCGAGTTCGTGGTGTTCGTCGGTCCATCTGGCTGTGGTAAATCGACTCTGCTGCGTATGATTGCCGGTCTTGAAACCATCACCAGCGGTGATTTGTTCATTGGTGAAAGCCGGATGAACGACATCCCGCCCGCCGAACGTGGCGTCGGTATGGTCTTCCAGTCCTATGCGCTTTATCCCCATCTGTCCGTTGCTGAAAACATGTCCTTTGGCCTGAAGCTGGCTGGGGCGAAAAAAGAGATCATCAACCAGCGCGTGACCCAGGTCGCCGAAGTATTACAGCTGGCGCACCTGCTGGAGCGTAAACCAAAAGCGCTCTCCGGTGGTCAGCGTCAGCGCGTGGCAATTGGCCGTACGCTGGTGGCGGAACCGCGCGTGTTCCTGCTGGATGAACCACTTTCTAACCTGGATGCCGCCCTGCGCGTCCAGATGCGTATCGAAATCTCCCGTCTGCACAAGCGCCTTGGCCGCACGATGATTTACGTCACCCACGATCAGGTCGAAGCGATGACGCTGGCCGACAAAATTGTGGTGCTGGACGCCGGTCGCGTCGCGCAGGTGGGCAAACCGCTGGAGCTGTATCACTACCCGGCAGACCGCTTTGTCGCGGGCTTTATTGGCTCGCCGAAGATGAACTTCCTGCCCGTTAAAGTGACCGCCACGGCGATTGAACAGGTACAGGTGGAGCTGCCCAACCGTCAGCAAGTGTGGCTGCCGGTCGACAGCGCTAACGTACAGGTCGGGGCAAATATGTCCCTCGGCATTCGTCCTGAGCATCTGCTGCCAAGCCACATCGCCGATGTGACGCTGGAAGGGATTGTTCAGGTCGTCGAACAACTTGGTCACGAAACACAGATTCATATCCAGATCCCCGCCATCCGTCAGAACCTGGTTTACCGCCAGAACGACGTGGTGTTGGTAGAAGAGGGTGCCACATTCGCTATCGGTTTGCCGCCAGAGCGCTGTCATCTGTTCCGTGAAGATGGCACCGCATGTCGTCGGCTGCATAAAGAGCCAGGCGTCTAAGCAATCCCAATAATAAGCACGAAACCGACAGGTGAAGTGTTCAAAGAAAAGCAATGATCTCAGGAGATAGAACGATGATTACTCTGCGCAAAGTCCCCCTGGCAGTCGCCATTGCGGCAGGCATCCTGTCTGCCCAGGCGGGTGCCGTAGACTTTAAAGGTTATGCTCGTTCCGGCATTGGCTGGACCGGAAGTGGCGGTGAACAACAGTGTTTCCAGGCAACCGGTGCTCAAAGTAAATACCGTCTCGGTAACGAATGTGAAACCTATGCGGAACTGAAACTGGGTCAGGAAGTGTGGAAAGAAGGCGACAAGAGCTTCTACTTCGACACTAACGTTGCCTATTCCGTGTCTCAGCAGAACGACTGGGAATCCACCAGTCCGGCCTTCCGTGAAGCAAACGTGCAGGGTAAAAACCTGATTGAATGGCTGCCAGGCTCCACCATCTGGGCCGGTAAGCGCTTCTATCAGCGTCATGACGTTCACATGATCGACTTCTACTACTGGGATATCTCAGGTCCTGGTGCGGGTATCGAAAACATCGATCTGGGCTTCGGTAAACTCTCTCTGGCAGCCACCCGCTCTTCTGAAGCAGGCGGTTCTGCAACCTTCGCCGATCGTGACGCGAACGGTGACCGTATTTATGACAACGTCGTACCAAACGACGTGTTCGACGTGCGTTTAGCCGGTATGGAAATCAACCCAGGCGGTACGCTGGAGCTGGGCGTTGACTACGGTCACACCAACATTCCTGATGACTACTACCTGCAGCCTGGCGCTTCTAAAGATGGTTGGCTCTTAACCGCCGAACATACCCAGAGCATGATGAAAGGCTTCAACAAGTTCGTTCTGCAGTACGGTACGGACTCCATGACCTCTAACGGTAAAGGCATCCCGCAAGGCGGAAGCATTGATAACGATGGTTCCATGTGGCGTGTGCTGGACCACGGTGCAATCACCCTGGCTGAGCGTTGGGACCTGATGTACGTCGGTATGTATCAGAATATCGACCGTGACAATAACAACGGTACCGAGTGGTGGACCGTGGGTGTTCGTCCAATGTACAAATGGACGCCGATCATGAGCACCTTGCTGGAAGTGGGCTACGACAACGTTAAATCGCAGAAAACCGACGACCGAAACAGCCAGTACAAAATCACCCTTGCCCAGCAGTGGCAGGCAGGCGACAGCATCTGGTCTCGTCCGGCAATCCGCGTCTTCGCAACCTACGCGAAGTGGGATGAGAAGTGGGGTTATGCAACCAACGACGACGCTGGTTACACCTCTGGCGTGGCGTATAACGATACTTCCGCGAAGACCTTCAGTCGTGGTGATAACGACGAGTGGACCTTCGGTGCCCAGATGGAAATCTGGTGGTAATTCGCAAGACCTGACGTAATGACCGAAAAGAGGGGCGCAAGCCCCTCTCTCCTTAGGGCGCTGCGCGCTATTGCCTGGCCACCGCAGCGTTCACGCTATCAGAGGTAATAACAATGAAAATGAAGAAAAGTCTCGTCGCGCTGTGCCTCTCTGCGGGCCTGCTGGCTAGTGCGCCAGCCATCACCTTTGCAGATGTCAATTTCGTTCCTCAGAATACCAGTGCTGCGCCAGCGATCCCGGCGGCGGCACTTCAGCAGCTGGTGTGGACGCCGGTTGATCAATCGAAAGTACAAACCACACAGCTTTCCGCTGGCGGTCAGTCACTGAACGTGCCGGGCATCAGCGGCCCGGTTGCCGCGTTTAGCGTGCCGGCCAACATCGGTGAATTAACCCTTACGCTGACCAGCGAAGTGAACAAGCAGACCAGCGTTTTTGCCCCTAACGTGCTGATCCTCGACCAAAACATGACGCCGTCAGCGTTCTTCCCAAGCAATTACTTTAACTATCAGGAACCGGGCGTAATGAGCGCGGACCGCCTGGAAGGGGTGATGCGCCTGACGCCAGCGCTGGGGCAGCAAAAAATTTACGTACTGGTATTTACCACCGACAACGATCTCCAGCAAACCACGAAGCTGGTTGACCCGGCAAAAGCCTATGCAAAAGGTACCGGAAACGCGGTTCCTGATATTCCGGACCCGCTTGCCCGCCACACCACCGATGGCCTGGTCAAACTGAAAGTGTCTACGAACAGCGCGTCCAGCGTGCTCGTTGGCCCATTGTTCGGCTCGTCTGGACCAGGTCCGGTGACGGTAGGTAACACCGCGGCGCCGGTATACGCAGCGCCTGTCGCGGCAGCACCAGCGGCCGCTGCGCCAGCGCCGGCACCGGCGAAAAAAGCTGAGCCAGTACTGAACGATACCGAAACCTATTTCAACAACGCCATTAAGCAGGCGGTGAAAAATGGCGACGTCGACAAAGCGCTGAAACTGCTTGATGAAGCCGAGCGTTTAGGTTCGACCACTGCCCGTTCCACCTTTATCAGCAGTGTAAAAGGCAAGGGGTGACCGTCTCCCCACAGTGCTGATTTGTTCGTTTTAGTGCGCCTGAGTGGGCGCACTTTTTTTCGTACCGCCCGTGCTGTTGCGCCATTGTTGCGATAGTGATCGCTAAATATCGTTTGGCCGCCCTCAATCTGCTTTTCTGCGATACAATGCGATAACGTTATGTATCGGAGAGTCTGGCATGTCACACCCTGCGCTTATGCACCTGCGTGCGCTGCGCTATTTAGACCACATACCCGCGCTTGACCCGGCGCAGCTTGACTGGCTGCTGCTGGAAGATTCCATGACAAAACGTTTTGAACAACAGGGAAAAACGGTCACGGTGACGCTGATTCAGGAAGGGTTTGTCTCATCTGATGCGATTGCCGATGAACTGCCGCTGCTGCCGCGTGAAGAACGCTACTGGTTACGTGAAATTTTACTGTGTGCCGACGGCGAGCCGTGGCTTGCCGGGCGGACGGTTGTGCCTGAATCGACGCTTTCCGGGCCAGAGCTTGCACTGCAGCGACTGGGAAAAACGCCGCTGGGGCGCTATCTTTTTACTTCGTCCGAGTTAACCAGAGATTTTATTGAGATTGGTCGCGATGCCGATCTGTGGGGACGCCGTTCCCGTCTTCGCCTGAGTGGTAAACCGTTAATACTGACGGAGCTGTTTCTACCCGCATCGCCGTTGTACTAAGAGGAAGAAAAAAATGGAGTGGAGTCTGACGCAGGACAAGCTGCTGGCCTATCACCGCTTGATGCGTACCGATAAGCCCATTGGCGCGTTGCTGCTGCTGTGGCCAACGTTATGGGCGCTGTGGGTAGCCACCCCGGGCTTACCGCCGCTGTGGATCCTGGCGGTGTTTGTGGCAGGTGTCTGGCTGATGCGCGCCGCAGGCTGCGTGGTCAACGATTATGCCGACAGAAAATTTGACGGCCACGTTAAGCGTACGGCCAACCGCCCGCTGCCGAGTGGTCAGGTTACCGAGAAAGAGGCCCGCACGCTGTTCGTGGTGCTGATTGCGCTCTCCTTCCTGCTGGTGTTAACCCTGAACACCATGACGATCCTGCTCTCCGTGGCCGCACTGGCACTGGCGTGGGTCTATCCGTTTATGAAGCGCTATACCCATCTTCCGCAGGTGGTGCTGGGCGCGGCGTTTGGCTGGTCGATCCCGATGGCGTTTGCGGCGGTGAGCGAATCCGTACCGCTCAGCTGCTGGCTTATGTTCCTGGCCAATATTCTCTGGGCCGTGGCGTACGATACGCAATATGCGATGGTCGACCGTGACGATGACCTCAAGATTGGCATCAAATCAACGGCGATCCTGTTTGGCCGTCATGACAAGCTGATCATCGGCATTATGCAGGTCGCGGTTGTGGCCCTGATGGTCGCCATTGGTCGCCTGAACGGGCTGAACTGGGAGTTTTACTGGTCCGTGCTGGTGGCCGGACTGCTGTTTGCGTATCAGCAAAAGCTGATTGCGAAGCGTGAGCGTGAAGCCTGCTTTAAGGCGTTTTTAAACAATAACTACGTTGGCCTGGTGCTGTTTATCGGGCTGGCGATGAGTTACTGGTCATAAAAAAGCCGGGTGGCGGCTTCGCCTTACCCGGCCTACGATTTAGCGGAACATGTAGGCCGGGTAAGCGTTAGCGCCACCCGGCTTTAACATCATTCGCCCTGCGTCGCACTCTCAATCGTTAAACGCACGTCTGAGGTAATCAGGTCTGCCAGCATCTGGTAGATCTTCATCGTCTCTTCCGGCTCGGCATCGCCCGTGTCGCTGATAAACCCTTCATCACGCAGCGTCAGCACCAGAGAGCTGAACACTGCCTTGTCGAAGAACTCCGGCGCGTTAATGCCGTGCAGAACGGACAGGCGCTGGGCCAGCGTCCGGCTCTCTTTTTCCAGCGTACCGCGGTTGATGGACGGGTTCGCGCTCAGCAGCCAGAAGGTAATGGCGTAGCGCTGCAGCGTCTCACGCGCGCCTGCCGCCAGCAGTTGCAGCGTCCGGGAACGTGATGGGTTGATGTTCAGCTCGTCCTCGGTGACGGTCACCAGCCCCTGACGACGCATCTCTTCCGTTAATTTATCCAGCTCTGCCGCCAGCTCATCTTTGCTCCAGCGCAGGAACAGCTCCGCTTTCAGCATCGGGTAGATGGCCGCAATATGGCGCAGCAGCTCCTGGCGAGAAATACGACGATGCTGGGTAATGATGGCAGCCATCAGCGACGGCAGCATCAGCATATGCGTGATGTTGTTGCGATAGTAGGTCATCAGCACGGCCTGCTCGCGCGGCAGAATGATGATATCGCCGATCGTATCTTTTTCGACTTCAAACTTGTTCATCTGCAGCGCATGGTCGATAAGCTCGCTGGCGGTGGCAGAAGGCACGGTAGAGTCGGTGGAGTACGGAACATTACGCATAATGTCGAGGTAGCAATCGAGCTGCTCGGTCAATTGTTCACGAGTCAGAGAACGCTGGCGCGAGGCCAGAAGCGCCGTACAGCACAGGTTCATGGCGTTCGCCGCACCTGCGTTGTTAATGCGCACCATCAGCTCCGAGGCGATACCGTTTACCGTTGGCGTCAGCCAGGCCGGGCGTACCGCTTCGATGGGGTCGATAGATTCGCGCCACTCCGGAACGTGGTGGTTAAGGTAGGTCATCAGCGGCATTGGCTCACCGAAGTTCACGTAGCCCTGACCGAGGTTGCGCAGCTTGCTCAGCCCACGCAGCATCTGCGGCAGGCTCTCTTTCTCTTTGGTCGCACCGCGCAGCTCTTTTGCGTAGGTGCCCACTTCCATGACGTGCTCATAACCGATGTAGATAGGCACCAGCGTAATCGGACGCGTGCCGCCACGCAGCATCGCCTGAATGGTCATCGACAGGGTGCCGGTCTTCGGATCGAGCAGGCGACCGGTTCGGGAGCGTCCGCCTTCGACAAAGTACTCAACGGAATAACCGCGGCTGAACAGCTCGCCCAGATATTCACGGAACACGGTGGAGTAAAGCTTGTTGCCCTTAAAGGTACGGCGAATAAAGAACGCACCCAGACGGCGGAAGATCGGCCCTGCTGGCCAGAAGTTCAGGTTAATACCGGCCGCGATGTGCGGCGGCACCAGGCCCTGATGATAAAGCACGTAGGAAAGCAGCAGGTAGTCCATGTGGCTGCGGTGGCAGGGCACATAAACAATCTCGTGGCCGTCGTGTGCCAGCTGACGCACGCGCTCGGCGTTGTGGACGTTAATCCCCTGATAGAGGCGGTTCCACGTGAAGCTGAGAATACGGTCAGAAAGCCGGATCATCTCGTAAGAGAAGTTCGCGGCGATCTCTTCCATCAGCGCAATGGCGTTTTGCTGGGCTTTCTCATGCGAGATTTTCTTGCTGCGCGCTTCGTCTTCGACGGCGCGAGCAATGGCTTTTGACGCCAGAAGCTTGTTGAACAGATCCTGACGCGCCGGGAGACGCGGGCCAACCGCGGCCAGACGCTGACGCGCAAAGTGCATACGCGCCACGCGCGCCAGTTTTTGCGCAATGATTTTGTCGGTGCCGTGTTCGTCTGCCATGCGGCGCAACGAAACGGAAGGGGAGAAACGGACAAAGCTGTCGCGCCCCAGCCAGGAGACGGCGAAGAATTTCTGGATGCCGTTGAGCATGCGCAGCGGCGGGTTCTCCTCGCCTTTTTCGCGGCCCGGACGACGACCAAACATCACGGAGACCGGCACCATCTGCACATCCAGGCCAGGATTGCTGCGGTGCAGGTCGAGATAGTCATGGAACAGCTTGATGGACTCTTCTTTCGGCGTGTAATAGGTGAACACGCGCGGCCCGCCGTGGATAAACACATAGCGTGGCAGCAATGTGCCATCAACTTCCAGCGGTTCTAGCGGGTCGGGAAGGTCATGCGCCAGACACTGGGCGCGAAGCGTCAGTAGGTCAGCCTTCGAGTTATAAGGCAAAACGTACATAATAGGGCGCGACGTATCGAGCCCTAATTCCAGCGCGGGTTCTGCTGGGATAGACTTACTTTTTACCAGGACGCTTAATGGTAAATTAAGTAACTTGTAGTAAATTCGTGGCCAGCCGGACATAAACGATGTAAAGCCTCTGGTTAATAATGCAATTGCGGCGCAAGGATAACAGAAAGCGCGCAAGATTTCTGTTGTTACCCGTCATACTTCAGGCTGCAGCAAAACGCGCTGCGGCTATATACACTGCATCCTTCAGGCTCGCCTGAGGCAGCATGAATGATTTTGTGTATAGTTACTGACGCTATTTCCACTATAAGGTTCTTTTAATGGCCAATAATACCACTGGGTTAACCCGAATCATCAAAGCTGCAGGCTATTCATGGAAAGGTTTCCGCGCCGCATGGATCAATGAAGCTGCTTTCCGCCAGGAAGCGGTTGCCGCGATTGTCGCGGTTATCATCGCGTGTTTCCTTGATGTTGATGCCATAACCCGCGTACTCCTCATTGGTTCCGTACTTCTGGTGATGATAGTGGAAATTATCAATAGCGCTATTGAGGCAGTGGTAGACCGAATTGGTTCAGAATTTCATGAGCTTTCGGGTCGCGCTAAAGATATGGGATCGGCTGCCGTGCTGCTGGCGATTATCATCGCAGCCATCACCTGGGTCACGCTGCTTTGGTCACATTTCCGATGAGCCTCGAGGAATAATTAAGTCCCTGGTTTTTTGTGCAGTTTTTGGTTCCAAAATCGCCTTTGACTGTATATACTCACAGCATAACTGTATATACACCCAGGGGGCGGAATGAAAGCGTTAACGACCAGGCAGCAAGAGGTGTTTGATCTCATTCGGGATCATATCGGCCAGACGGGTATGCCACCCACGCGTGCAGAAATCGCGCAGCGTCTGGGTTTCCGCTCTCCAAACGCGGCTGAGGAACACCTCAAAGCGCTGGCGCGTAAAGGCGTCATTGAGATTGTTTCTGGCGCATCACGTGGTATTCGTCTGCTTGTTGAAGAAGAGACGGGTATTCCGCTGATTGGCCGTGTTGCGGCGGGTGAACCGCTGCTGGCACAGCAGCATATCGAAAGCCACTATCAGGTGGACCCCGGTATGTTTAAGCCGAGCGCTGATTTCCTGCTGCGCGTTAGCGGGATGTCGATGAAAGACATCGGTATTCTCGATGGCGATCTGCTGGCGGTTCACAAAACGCAGGACGTACGCAACGGTCAGGTTGTGGTTGCGCGTATCGATGATGAAGTGACCGTTAAGCGCCTGAAGAAACAAGGCAATACCGTGCAGCTGCTGCCGGAAAACAACGAATTTACGCCTATTGTGGTAGACCTGCGCGAACACAGCTTCTCGATTGAAGGGCTGGCCGTTGGCGTTATCCGCAACGGCGAATGGCTGTAATCTCTTCCTGACGGGCTGCGGTTTCTCCGTGGCCCGTCTCGTTTTATCGTCCCCGGTATTCTCCCATGTCACTGCTGACTGCATCTGATAAGGCACTCTGGCGTCTCGCGCTGCCGATGATTTTTTCCAATATTACCGTTCCTCTGCTCGGCCTGGTGGACACGGCGGTTATTGGTCATCTGGATTCCCCCGTCTATCTGGGCGGCGTGGCGATTGGCGCCACGGCAACCAGCTTCCTCTTTATGCTGCTGCTCTTTTTACGTATGAGCACCACAGGTCTGACGGCCCAGGCCTACGGCGCGAAAGATCCGCTGCGGCTGGCGCGTGCGCTGGTTCAACCTTTATTCCTGGCGCTCGGTGCAGGCGCGCTGATCGTTTTGCTGCGCACGCCGCTGATAGACCTGGCGCTGCATATCGTGGGCGGCAGCGAAGCAGTGCTGGAGCAGGCGCGGCGTTTCCTCGAAATCCGCTGGCTGAGTGCGCCCGCTTCGCTGGCAAACCTGGTTCTGCTTGGCTGGCTGCTGGGCGTGCAGTACGCCCGCGCGCCGGTGATCCTGCTGGTGGTCGGTAACCTGCTCAACATTGTGCTCGATCTCTGGCTGGTCATGGGCCTGCATATGAACGTGCGGGGGGCGGCGCTGGCAACCGCAATCGCCGAGTACGGGACATTTTTGATTGGCTTGTGGATGGTCTGGCGCGTTCTGGCGATGCGCGGGATCTCGGTTGCGCTGCTCAAAACCGCCTGGCGGGGCAATATGCGTAAGCTGCTGGCGCTCAATCGGGATATCATGCTGCGCTCGCTGCTGTTACAGCTCTGCTTCGGTGCGCTGACGGTCTTCGGGGCGCGCCTTGGGCCAGAAATCGTTGCCGTCAATGCGGTGTTAATGACGCTCCTGACCTTTACCGCCTACGCGCTGGATGGTTTTGCCTATGCGGTTGAAGCCCATTCCGGGCAGGCATACGGTGCGCGTGAAAGCGGCCAGCTTCGCGAAGTATGGCGGGCGGCGTGTCGTCAGTCGGGAATGGTCGCGCTGGCGTTTGCGCTGATCTACGCCTGTTTCGGTGGGCATATCATCGCGCTGCTCACCTCACTCCCGGCGCTGCGTGAACTGGCCAGCCATTACCTCATCTGGCAGGTGATCCTGCCGGTGGTGGGGGTCTGGTGTTATCTGCTGGACGGTATGTTTATTGGTGCAACGCGAGGCGCGGAAATGCGCAACAGCATGGCAGTTGCGGCGGCCGGTTTTGGTCTGACGCTCTTTACGCTGCCGTACCTGGGTAACCATGGTTTGTGGCTGGCGCTCGCGGTATTCCTCTCCCTGCGCGGCCTCTCGCTGGCCTTTATCTGGCACCGTCACTGGCGAAACAACACCTGGTTTCCTGGCCGTTCTGATATATCGTGACGGTTAAAGATTCTGAATATAAATCGGGCTGCCGAATCCCTGACTATAATAATTATCACGTCCAGCAGAAATGCAAGTACCGGACGATACGAATTTACGCTTAATACGAGGACACGATTATGAATAAAGACGAAATCGGCGGCAACTGGAAGCAATTCAAAGGTAAAGCGAAAGAACAGTGGGGTAAACTCACCGATGACGACATGACCGTCATCGAAGGTAAACGTGACCAGCTGGTAGGTAAAATCCAGGAGCGTTACGGTTACGAGAAAGATCAGGCGGAAACCGAAGTCAAAGACTGGGAAACCCGTAACGACTATCGCTGGTAATTGATTACCACCCGTGCGAACACGGAAGTACCCCTGAGGGCGGCCATGAGCCGCCTTTTCTTTTGCCGCTAGCGGGGTTTTTTCTTCACCAGGATGGAGTGGTCATGCTGACATGCGTCCTGATGGCTGCAGGATTCCACTTCCACGCAGGCGGAGCATAACCCGTGTGCTTCAATAACGTTATGGCGCAGCGCGAAGCCCATTTTGGCTGCCAGCGTATGCATGATGTCTTCAACCCCTTCCGCACCTTCTTCTTTCACCGCGCCACAGCGATCGCAGATAAACATTGCGGACGTGTGGGTGGGCTGATCGAACAGGTGACACAGCACGTAGCTGTTGGTCGATTCCACCTTATGCACAAAGCCCTGCTCAAGCAGAAAATCCAGCGCGCGATAGACGGTGGGCGGTTTTGCCTGCGGTTCGCTTTCACGCAGCAGGTCAAGCAGATCGTACGCGCTGATGGCACCTTGTTGCAGGCTCATCAGACGCAGTACCTCAAGGCGCTGCGGAGTCAGGCGCACATTGCGTTGCGCGCACAGCTTTTCAGCCTGCACTAACAGCTCTGTTGTGGACTTATCCATGAAGCACCTCGGGTGTAATAGGGCGGAAAACCCTCACTTTATCATGTTCTGTTAAAAACACCGAGTTTCCCCAGGCTGTGCTATACCTGTCGCATTGCAACAGCGGACATTAACCATGAAAAGACCTGACTGCATTCGACACTGGCGCGACGTTGAAGGCCCGGACGACGCAACCTATCCCGACAGCAACGAACTGTTTTCCATTGGCGCACCGCTGGCCCGCAGGCTTGGGCTGAGCCGCATGGGTATTCATCATGAGCGTTTACCGCCGGGCCGACGCACCTCTTATCCGCATGCGGAAAGCGATGAAGAGGAGTTTGTTTACGTGCTGGAAGGCTACCCGGAAGCCTGGATCAACGGTTATCTGTGGAAGCTGGAACCGGGCGACAGCGTGGGTTTTCCTGCCGGAACCGGCGTTTGCCATACCTTTATCAACAATACCGAGGAGGAGGTACGGTTACTGGTGGTGGGAGAGGCCAATAAAAAGCACAACCGCATCTACTATCCGCTCAACCCGGTGTATGCCGCTACGCGTGAAGACCGCTGGGTTGACCATCCTCCGCAGTTTTTTGGCCCGCACGATGGAAAAGTTGGGCGAAAATAATTTCCTCTTCTATAAATATTGAGGGCCGTCACACATAACAACAGGCCCTCACGGAATTTTATTTAGGGAAAGAAATAGCGGGTCTTTTCGTTCTTATTCACAGCAATAGTTCGTTCCTGTTTGGGTGATAACAGACGGGAGTTATTTCATAACAGACTATAAGACGAGCATACTGTGAAAAAACATTTTAAATTTTCGGTGGTTAGCATCGCTGTCTCCCTGTTTATGGCAAATCAGGCGGGAGCAGCCAATACCTGGGCGGAGGCGCGTAGCGACGCAATGGGTGGAACGGGCGTCGCGGCGGGGAGCTATGGCAGCGGGGCGTTAATCAACCCGGCGTTATTAGCAAAGGCAAAACCCGAGGACGATGTTACGGTAATATTACCGTCCGTTGGCGCGCAAATTACGGATAAAGACAACCTTCAGGACGAAATTGATAACATCAACGATAAGATCAATCGCTATCAGGATGTTATTGATAATCTCACCCCCATCGACATCATTACCAATCCGTTAGGCTCAATTAATCAGTTCCAGGGCGCGGCGAAAGATCTCGCTGACGAGCTGGATTACCTTAAAGGCAAAACCGCCCGTGCTTCAGCCGGTGCAGGGATTGCCGTCAGCATTCCTAACGACGTGCTCTCCGTGGCGTTTATGGCTAAAGGTTATGCCCACGGGCGCGTCAGCTCCTCTATCGATCAGCAGGATATTGATTACCTGCGCGGGATCCAACGAAGTGATGCGGTGGCCGCAGGCGTGGCGCTGGATGCTGCGCTGAACGGTACTGACCAAATCACCAAAAACCTCAACTCAACGGCCTCTGGCCGCGCGGCGATTGTCTCCGACTACGGTATCGCCGTTGCCCGTCAGTTCGACCTGGGCGGCGTACCGGTCTCCGTGGGCGTGACGCCAAAATTGCAGAAAACCTGGGTCTATAACTACACCACATCGATTTACGATTACGACAGCAACAAGTGGAATGACAGCCGCTACCGTACGGACGACACCGGTTTTAACGTTGATGCGGGTATTGCCGCCGATTTCGGTGAACACTGGACGGTGGGCGTGAGCGGGCAGAACCTGATGTCGCGCGATATCGACACCAAAGATGTGCGCATCCGCAATGGCCGCACGGGTGAAGTGGTGAGCTACAAAGATACCTATCAGATCCGCCCGCTGGTCACCGCCGGTGCTGCCTGGCATAACGATCTGGTGACGCTGACCGCCGACGGTGACTTAACTGAAACCAAAGGCTTTAAGAGTGAAGATACCTCTCAGTACGTCGGCGTAGGTGCTGAAGTCACGCCGCTGAGTTGGCTGGCGGTGCGTGCGGGTTACCGTGCCGACGTGAAGGGTAACGACAGCAATGTCTTTACCGGCGGTCTGGGCTTTGCGCCGTTCAACACGGTCCACGTAGACCTGATGGGACTGTATGGGGAAGATGAAACCTGGGGCGCAGGCGCGCAGCTCAGCATGACGTTCTAACTCTTCAGGGCACTATCAAGGGTGCCCTTTGCTTATCCGTGTGCTGCTTTTGTAAGGGTATCGCTTATCCATTGGTTTACGCTTTTACCTGAAACTTCAGCCGCGATGCTTATGGCAGAATGAACTTCCGGAGAGATGCGCAAACTGATTTTTCCGCTTGCCGGGCGCAGAGGCTCCCGGCCTTGTTCCGCACAATAAGCCAGATAGTCATCCACTGCTTCTTCAAATGCCTTGCGCAGAGCGGCGACATTATCCGCATGAAAACCGATAACATCTCTTATGCCCGCTACATGCCCCACGAAGCAAAGATCTTCATCACTATAGTCGATTTTTGCGGCATAACCTTTATAAGTCATGGTGTTAATCATGGTGATACTCCTACGGCGATGAGAAACGCCATCGCGTCGCGAACCTGATAAACCTTCGCTTCTTTATCCGGATGAGGGCGATGAAACGAAGCCACAACCTCATTAATTTCAAACCTGACCCTTGAACCATTCCCTTCAGAAACTTTTGCGCCCAGCGCGACAAAAAGCGCTTCGATTTTTCGCCATTCAAGCGAGCTGGGTGTCGGTAACGAAAAAATGAGCTGCAATGTTTTTTGGTGGCGGGCGTTCAGTGTTTTCATTTTTGATAGCTTCCATGTAGTTTTCTTCCCCGCCAGGTTAAAATAAATGATATCACTATTTGATATCACATCAAGCCGAATCGTATCCTTTTTGAGCCTGTGTTATAGTAGCGCCCCTTTTCCACCAGATGCTTAAAACTTCGCCATGTCGTCAGAATTACAGACTGCTTTCCCCGCTCACCGTTTCTCCATAGCGCCGATGCTCGACTGGACGGACAGACACTGCCGCTACTTCCTGCGCCAGCTCTCCCGCCATACGCTGCTGTACACCGAAATGGTGACCACCGGGGCGATTATCCACGGGAAAGGGGACTATCTGGCCTACAGCGACGAAGAGCATCCGGTTGCGCTGCAGCTGGGCGGGAGCGATCCGGCGGCGCTGGCGCAGTGCGCGAAGCTTGCCGAAGCGCGCGGTTACGACGAGATCAACCTCAACGTTGGCTGCCCGTCCGATCGCGTGCAAAATGGTATGTTTGGCGCATGCCTGATGGGGAACGCGCAGCTGGTGGCCGACAGCATCAAAGCCATGCGCGACGTGGTTTCGATTCCGGTCACGGTGAAAACGCGTATCGGCATCGACGACCAGGACAGCTACGAATTCCTGTGCGATTTCATCGACACGGTCTCAGGCAAAGGGGAGTGCGAGATGTTCATCATCCACGCGCGTAAAGCCTGGCTCTCCGGCCTTAGCCCGAAAGAGAACCGTGAAATTCCCCCGCTGGACTACCCGCGCGTATACCAGCTGAAGCGTGACTTCCCGCATCTGACGATGTCGATTAACGGCGGCATAAAATCGCTTGAAGAGGCCAAAACGCATCTGGCCCATATGGACGGCGTGATGGTTGGTCGCGAGGCGTATCAAAACCCTGGCATCCTGGCGACGGTCGATCGCGAAATCTTTGGCGTTGAGGGCGATGATACTGACCCCGTATCCGTTGTACGCGCAATGTACCCTTACATTGAACGCGAGCTGAGCAACGGAACCTGGCTCGGCCACATTACGCGTCACATGCTCGGCCTGTTCCAGGGGATTCCGGGGGCGCGCCAGTGGCGACGCTATCTCAGTGAAAATGCGCACAAAGCGGGGGCCGATATTGACGTGCTTGAGCACGCCCTGCGTCTGGTGGCCGATAAGCGATAAATTTCGCTAAAAGATAGTCAAATTCACTACGCCTCGCAAAGTCCTGCGGGGCGTTTTGCTTTCAGAACAAAGGGTTAGTTTTGGCACGTTTCTTGTAATGGTTAATGCATTATTCGGGAACTCGTGGGAGAGCACCATGCTGGAACTACTTTTTGTGATTGGCTTTTTTGTCATGCTGATGGTGACGGGCGTCTCGTTACTCGGCATTCTCGCGGCGCTGGTCGTCGCAACGGTGGTGATGTTTATCGGCGGGTTGTTTGCCCTGACGATCAAGCTGCTGCCGTGGCTGCTGCTGGCGGTTGCCGTCGTGTGGGCTATACGGGCCATTAAATCGCCAAAACTCCCCACTTATCAGCGTAATAACCGGTTCCGTTACTAAGGTATTGAGGGGTTCGTCACATACCTGCAACTTTTCCGGCGGCGGGGCTTAGAACAGAATAGGATTTACTTATCGAATCTGTCACTATGGCTGCCGCTACAGAATTCATCGAGCTGTACCCTACATACAGCCGAACTAAAAAAAGAAAGGGCTTCCCACGGGAAGCCCAATTTCTTTTCAGGGATCAGGGAATAAGCAGACTCGACCCCTGTGTCGCCCGACTCTCCAGCACCTCGTGCGCACGCTGCGCATCGGCCAGCGGATATTTCTGCGCTTCTGCCACATCCACCTTAATCACGCCGCTGGCGATCAACGAGAACAATTCGTTGCTGGCTTCCTCCAGCTCCTCCCGGTTGGTGATGTAGCCCTGCAGAGAAGGGCGCGTCACGTACAGCGACCCTTTCTGGTTCAAAATCCCAAGGTTTACGCCAGTTACGGCCCCGGAGGCGTTACCGAAGCTGACCATCAGGCCGCGGCGCTGCAGGCAGTCCAGCGACGATTCCCAGGTGTCTTTGCCTACCGAGTCATACACCACGCGCACTTTTTTGCCGCCGGTGATCTCTTTTAAACGCTCGACGAGGCTCTCTTCACGGTAGTTAATGATCTGCCACGCGCCCGCCTCTTTTGCGCGCTGGGCTTTTTGCGCGCTGCCTACGGTGCCAATCAGCTTCGCACCTAACGCCTTCGCCCACTGACAGGCGATTAACCCTACGCCCCCGGCGGCGGCGTGGAACAGGAACTGCTCGTCCGGTTTGATTTCGTAGGTTTTGCGCAGCAGGTAATAGACCGTCAGCCCTTTCAGGAATGAGGCCGCAGCCTGTTCAAAGGAGATCGCATTCGGCAGCAGGGCGGCTTTATCCGCCGGAACGTTGTGGACAGAGCTGTACGCGCCGAGCGCCGACTGGGCGTACACCACGCGATCGCCCTCTTTAAGATGCTTAACCGCGCTGCCGACGCCGATGACCACGCCCGCCGCTTCGGTTCCCAGCCCGCTCGGCATGGACGGTGGCGGATAGAGACCGCCGCGAATGTAGGTATCGATGTAGTTAATACCGATAGCTTTGTTTTCAACCTGGACTTCGTTTTCGCCAGGCGCGCCGGGGGTAAACTCCACCGCTTTAAGCACCTCTGGTCCGCCATGTTTCTGGAATTCAATGCGCGTTGCCATGCTCCCTCCGTCAGAAAAATATGGTAATCTTTCGACCCACTCTTTATCTCGGTAACTCCATTCACTATGGCAGGAAACAAACCCTTCAACAAACAGACTGAACCCCGCGACCGTGATTTTCAGGTAGCCGGGTTAAAAGTCCCGCCGCACTCGATTGAAGCGGAACAGTCGGTGTTGGGCGGTTTAATGCTGGATAACGAGCGCTGGGACGATGTCGCCGAGCGCGTCGTCGCAGAGGATTTCTATACCCGCCCGCACCGCCATATCTTCACCGAAATGGCGCGCCTGCAGGAGTCCGGCAGCCCGATTGACCTGATCACGCTCGCGGAATCGCTGGAGCGCCTGGGGCAGCTGGACAGCGTCGGCGGCTTTGCTTATCTGGCAGAACTCTCGAAAAACACGCCAAGTGCGGCCAACATCAGCGCATATGCAGACATTGTGCGCGAACGTGCGGTCGTGCGCGAGATGATCTCGGTGGCGAATGAAATCGCCGAGGCCGGTTTCGATCCGCAGGGGCGCACCAGCGAAGACCTGCTCGATCTCGCCGAGTCTCGCGTTTTTAAAATCGCCGAAAGCCGCGCCAATAAAGACGAAGGCCCGAAGAACATCGCCGAGGTGCTCGATGCCACCGTCGCGCGTATTGAACAGCTTTTCCAGCAGCCGCACGATGGCGTAACCGGCGTCAACACGGGCTATGACGATCTCAATAAGAAAACCGCTGGCCTGCAGCCGTCGGATTTGATTATCGTTGCCGCGCGTCCGTCGATGGGTAAAACGACATTTGCGATGAACCTCGTCGAAAACGCGGCGATGTTGCAGGATAAACCGGTGCTTATCTTCAGTCTCGAGATGCCCTCGGAACAGATCATGATGCGTTCCCTGGCATCGCTGTCCCGCGTGGACCAGACCCGCATCCGTACCGGCCAGCTTGACGACGAGGACTGGGCGCGTATTTCCGGCACCATGGGCATCTTGCTGGAAAAACGTAACATCTATATCGATGACTCCTCCGGCCTGACGCCAACGGAAGTGCGCTCCCGCGCGCGCCGTATCGCGCGTGAACATGGCGGGATCGGCCTCATCATGATCGACTACCTCCAGCTGATGCGCGTACCGTCGCTCTCCGACAACCGTACGCTGGAGATCGCTGAAATTTCCCGCTCGCTCAAGGCGTTAGCCAAAGAGTTGCAGGTGCCGGTGGTGGCGCTTTCCCAGCTTAACCGCTCTCTGGAGCAGCGTGCCGACAAGCGCCCGGTCAACTCCGACCTGCGTGAATCCGGCTCCATCGAGCAGGATGCCGACTTAATCATGTTTATCTATCGTGATGAGGTGTATCACGAGAACAGCGACCTGAAGGGGATCGCTGAAATTATTATTGGTAAGCAACGTAACGGCCCAATCGGTACGGTACGTCTGACCTTTAATGGACAATGGTCACGCTTTGATAACTATGCGGGACCGCAGTACGACGACGAATAAGGAATTCAAATGCAAGCGGCAACTGTTGTTATTAACCGCCGCGCTCTGCGACACAACCTGCAACGTCTGCGTGAACTGGCACCCGCCAGCAAGCTCGTTGCAGTCGTGAAAGCGAACGCTTACGGACACGGTCTTCTGGAGACCGCGCGAACGCTCCCCGATGCCGACGCTTTTGGCGTTGCCCGTCTCGAAGAAGCACTCCGCCTGCGCGCGGGCGGGATTACCCAGCCGATTTTACTGCTCGAAGGCTTTTTTGAAGCCGCCGATCTGCCGACCATTGCCGAACAGCATCTGCATACTTCGGTTCATAACGTAGAACAGCTGGTGGCGCTTGAAACGGCCGAGCTGAGCGAGCCGGTCACCGTATGGATGAAGCTTGATACCGGTATGCACCGCCTCGGCGTGCGCCCGGAAGATGCAGAAGCGTTCTACCAGCGCCTGTGCCAGTGCAAAAACGTCCGCCAGCCGGTGAACATCGTCAGCCACTTTGCCCGCGCCGACGAACCTGAATGCGGCGCAACCGAGCAGCAGCTTGATATCTTCAACACCTTCTGCGAAGGCAAGCCCGGCGCGCGCTCTATTGCGGCTTCCGGCGGCATTCTGCTGTGGCCGCAGTCCCATTTCGACTGGGCGCGTCCGGGGATTATTCTTTACGGCGTATCGCCGCTGGAGCATAAGCCGTGGGGGCCTGATTTTGGCTTCCAGCCGGTGATGTCGCTGGTCTCTAACCTGATCGCCGTGCGCGAGCACAAAGCCGGGGAGCCGGTGGGCTACGGCGGCACCTGGACCAGCGAGCGCGATACCCGTCTGGGCGTGGTGGCGATGGGCTACGGCGATGGCTACCCGCGCGCCGCGCCGTCCGGCACGCCTGTACTGGTTAATGGCCGCGAAGTGAAGCTGGTAGGCCGCGTGGCGATGGACATGATCTGCGTTGACCTTGGGCCAGATGCCCAGGACAAAGCGGGCGACGACGTGGTGATGTGGGGCGAGGGGCTGCCCGTCGAACGCATCGCGGAAATGACTGGAGTAAGTGCTTACGAACTTATTACGCGCCTGACATCACGCGTCGCGATGAAGTACATAGACTGACGCCCTCAGGGGGGAGGCCCGGCGCGCCTCCCCCCGCAACATTAACATCCCCTCGATCTTATTCTGCTTCCGGTTTATTGTTGAATTCCCTGCCTGATAATAATCCGGAGAACCATCGCGTGTTTCAGAAAGTAGACGCCTACGCTGGCGACCCCATTCTCTCCTTGATGGAGCGTTTCAAAGAAGATCCCCGCAGCGATAAAGTGAACCTCAGCATTGGCCTTTATTACAACGAGGAGGGCATTATTCCTCAGCTGCAGGCGGTAGCCGACGCCGAAGCGCGTCTTAACGCGACACCGCATGGCGCCTCGCTTTACCTGCCGATGGAAGGGCTGAACAGCTACCGTAACACCGTCGCTCCGCTGCTGTTTGGCGACGATCATCCGGTGCTGGCGCAAAAGCGCGTGGCGACGATCCAGACGCTGGGCGGCTCGGGCGCGCTGAAGGTCGGGGCGGACTTCCTGAAAAAATACTTCCCGGATTCCGGCGTATGGGTCAGCGACCCGACGTGGGAAAACCACGTGGCTATTTTCGAAGGCGCAGGCTTTAAGGTCGAGACCTATCCGTGGTTCAACAGCGAAACCAACGGCGTGCGCGTGAATGCCCTGCTTGAAAAACTGAACACCCTGCCAGCGCGCAGCATTGTTCTGCTGCATCCGTGCTGCCACAACCCAACGGGGGCGGACCTGACCCATTCTGAGTGGGATGCGGTCATTGAGGTGCTGAAGGCGCGCGATCTCATCCCGTTCCTCGACATCGCCTATCAGGGCTTTGGCGCAGGGATGGAAGACGATGCGTACGCCATTCGCGCCGTGGCCCACGCCGGGCTGCCTGCGCTTATCAGCAACTCCTTCTCTAAAATCTTCTCCCTGTACGGCGAGCGCGTGGGCGGCCTGTCGGTGGTGTGTGAAGATGCCGAAGCGGCCGGGCGCGTGCTTGGGCAGCTGAAAGCCACGGTGCGCCGCATCTACTCCAGCCCGCCGAACTTTGGGGCGCAGGTCGTCGCAACGGTGCTCGGTGACGAACAGCTGAAAGCCAACTGGCTTGCGGAAGTGGAAGCGATGCGCAAGCGTATCCTGTCGATGCGCCAGGAGCTGGTGAACGTGCTGAAAGAGGCGGTGCCGGGGCATAATTTCGACTACCTGCTGAAGCAGCGCGGCATGTTCAGTTATACCGGCCTGAGCGCCGCACAGGTCGATCGTCTGCGCGAGGAGTTCGGCGTCTACCTGATCGCCAGCGGCCGCATGTGCGTGGCGGGCCTGAACGCCAATAACGTCCAGCGCGTGGCGCAGGCGTTTGCTGCTGTAATGTAAGCACTCACTACCGTTTCTCCCTCTCCCTGTGGGAGAGGACATCAGGCCGCCGTGCAGTCTAATCGCCCGGTGGCGCTTCGCTTACCTGGCCTACGGGCTGGGTGTTCCCCCTCTCCCTGTGGGAGAGGGCATCAGGCCGCCGTGTAGCCTGATCGGCCGGTGGCGCTCCGCTTACCGGGCCTACGGGCTGGGTGTTCTCCCTCTCCCTGTGGGGGAGGGCATCAGGCCGCCGTGCAGTCTAATCGCCCGGTGGCGCTTCGCTTACCGGGCCTACGGGCTGGGTGCTCTCCCTCTCCCTGCGTGAGAGGGCATCAGGCCGCCGTGCAGTCTAATCGCCCGGTGGCGCTTACGCTTACCGGGCCTACGGGCTGGGTGTTCTCCCTCTCCCTGTGGGAGAGGGCATCAGGCCGCCGAGCAGCCTAATCGCCCGGTGGCGCTCCGCTTACCGGGCCTACGGGCTGGGTGTTCTCCCTCTCCCTGTGGGGGAGGACATCAGGCCGCCGTGCAGTCTAATCGCCCGGTGGCGCTCCGCTTACCGGGCCTACGGGCTGGGTTTTCTCCCTCTCCCTGTGGGAGAGGGCCGGGGTGAGGGCATCAGGCTGCTCAGGTCGATGTCTCGCTTTGTGATCGTCTTCTTTTTCTTCAGATTGATAAGCAAAAACTCCTTTTCTTCCCCTGCCGCTGGGGTTATGGTCGGATAGTTTTTTGACCACTCACACAAAATAAAACGATAACAAACTGAATATTCAGGGGAAAATATGCGCAAGATCACACTGGCGCTCAGCGCCGCCTGCTTATTGTTCTCGCTTAACAGTGCCGTAGTTGCACGCGCATCTGCGCCGACGCCGCTTTACACCGGCACCACCGCCGCCATCCTGGCCGAGCAAGCCCCCATTCACTGGGTCTCCGTGGCACAAATTGAAAACAGCCTGATGGGCCGGGCACCCATGGCCGTCGGCTTCGACATCGACGACACCGTGCTGTTCTCCAGCCCCGGCTTCTGGCGCGGCAAGAAAACCTTCTCGCCGGACAGCGAAGCCTATCTGCAAAACCCGGAGTTCTGGGAAAAAATGAATAACGGCTGGGACGAGTTCAGCATTCCGAAAGAGGTTGCCCGGGCGCTGATCGCCATGCACGTTAAGCGCGGCGACAGCATCTACTTCGTCACCGGTCGTAGCCAGACCAAAACCGAGACCGTCTCTAAAACCCTGCAGGACGATTTTTTGATCCCGGCGGCCAGCATGAACCCGGTGATTTTTGCGGGTGATAAAGAGGGGCAAAACACCAAAACCCAGTGGCTTGAGCAGAAAAATATCAAAGTGTTCTACGGGGATTCTGACAACGACATCACCGCCGCGCACGACGTGGGGGCCAGAGGGATTCGGGTGTTACGCGCCTCGAACTCAACCTATCGCCCGCTGCCGATGGCCGGAAAGTTTGGCGAAGAGGTGATTGTTAACTCAGAGTATTAATGGCCGCGCGGCGGGCCGGATCCTTTTTTAATCAAATCTTGCCGCCGCGGGTTTTACCTTTCGCCTTCTTGCTGCACACTTAGAAAGATTCATCTTTCTTAACGGAGCAGCCAATGTGGTATCAACAGACCCTGACCCTGAGCGCAAAATCGCGCGGATTTCACCTGGTGACGGACGAAGTCGTCGGGCAAATCCGCGATTTATCGCGCGTCAAAACGGGTTTGCTGCACCTGCTGCTTCAGCACACGTCCGCCTCTCTTACGTTAAACGAAAACTGCGATCCCACCGTCCGGTCTGATATGGAACGGCATTTTCTCAAAACCGTGCCCGACAACGCCGCCTATGAGCATGACTATGAGGGGGCGGATGACATGCCTTCGCATATCAAATCCTCTTTGCTGGGGGTATCGCTGATGCTGCCGGTACACCAGGGGCGGCTTATGCTGGGCACGTGGCAAGGGATCTGGCTGGGAGAGCATCGCATTCACGGTGGTCCGCGTAAAATTATCGCTACGCTACAAGGGGAATAAAGATGACAATTTCGGAGATACTTCAGTACTGCATGAACAAATCGGGCGCGGAGCAAAGCGTCCACAACGACTGGAAAGCCACGCAGATAAAGGTCGGCGACGTGCTTTTTGCGATGGTCAAAGAGGTTGAAGGCCGCCCGGCGGCAGCGCTGAAAACCAGCCCGGAACTGGCCGATCTGCTGCGTCAGCAGCATCATGATGTGAGGCCGAGCCAGCATCTCAATAAGGCACACTGGAGCACCGTGTATCTCGACGGTTCGATTCCCGATTCACAGATTTACTACCTGGTGGATGCCTCTTATCAGCAGGCAATAGAGCTGCTGCCTGAACAGGTCAGACAGCAGCTGTCGGTATGATTACTTCAACAACGGCTTGAGGAAGCGCGCGGTGTGCGAGGCTTCGCACTCAGCAACGGTCTCTGGCGTGCCGGAGACGAGGATTTCACCGCCGCCGCTGCCGCCTTCCGGACCCAGATCGACGATCCAGTCTGCCGTCTTAATCACGTCCAGGTTGTGCTCAATCACCACGATGGTGTTGCCCTGATCGCGAAGCTGATGCAGAACGTCGAGCAACTGCTGAATATCCGCAAAATGCAGGCCGGTGGTTGGCTCATCGAGAATGTACAGCGTCTGGCCGGTGCCGCGCTTGGACAGCTCGCGCGCCAGCTTCACGCGCTGCGCCTCACCGCCCGAGAGCGTGGTGGCAGACTGCCCAAGGCGAATATAGGTCAGGCCCACGTCCATCAACGTTTGCAGCTTACGCGCCAGCGCAGGGACGGCGTCAAAGAACTCGCGCGCCTCTTCGATGGTCATATCCAGCACTTCGTGGATGGTTTTGCCCTTGTACTTAATCTCCAGCGTTTCGCGGTTATAGCGCTTGCCTTTGCACTGGTCGCACGGCACGTAGATATCCGGCAGGAAGTGCATCTCGACCTTGATCACGCCGTCGCCCTGACAGGCTTCACAGCGACCACCGCGAACGTTAAAGCTGAAACGTCCTGGCGTATACCCGCGCGAGCGTGATTCCGGCACGCCAGCAAACAGCTCACGTACGGGCGTGAACACGCCGGTATAGGTCGCCGGGTTAGAACGCGGTGTGCGTCCAATCGGACTTTGGTCGATGTCGATAACCTTGTCGAAATGCTCCAGCCCGTGAATCTCGCGATACGGTGCAGGCTCAGCGAGCGTCGCGCCGTTGAGCTGTGTCTGCGCAATCGGGAACAGCGTATCGTTGATAAGCGTCGATTTACCGGAACCGGACACGCCGGTAATACAGGTAAACAGGCCAACCGGCAGCGTCAGGGTCACGTCTTTCAGGTTGTTCCCGCGCGCGCCGGTCAGTTTCAGCACTTTTTCCGGGTTGGCAGGCACGCGCTGTTTCGGCACTTCAATTTTGCGCTTGCCGCTCATGTACTGGCCGGTCAGCGAGTCCGGTACCGCCATAATGTCTTTCAGCGTCCCTTCAGCCACGACCTGGCCGCCGTGCACACCCGCACCCGGACCAATATCGATAATGTGGTCAGCGGCGCGGATAGCGTCTTCGTCGTGCTCGACCACAATCACCGTGTTGCCGAGGTCGCGCAGGTGAACCAGCGTGCCAAGCAGTCGCTCGTTGTCGCGCTGGTGCAGGCCGATGGACGGCTCATCCAGCACGTACATTACACCCACCAGGCCCGCGCCAATCTGGCTTGCCAGACGGATACGCTGCGCTTCACCACCGGAGAGCGTTTCCGCAGAGCGGGAAAGCGTCAGGTAGTTCAGGCCGACGTTCACCAGGAATTTCAGACGATCGCCAATCTCTTTCAGCACTTTTTCAGCGATTTTCGCCCGCTGGCCGGAGAGTTTCAGGTTGGTGAAGAAGTCCATCGCGTGACCGATGCTCATGTCTGAGATGGTCGGCAGCGCCGTGTTTTCGACAAACACGTGGCGCGCCTCGCGACGCAGACGGGTGCCTTCACAGGTTGCACAGGAGCGGTTGCTGATGAACTTCGCCAGCTCCTCGCGTACCGCGCTGGATTCGGTCTCTTTGTAGCGGCGCTCCATGTTGTGCAGCACCCCTTCGAACGGGTGGCGACGCACGGAGGTATCACCGCGATCGTTCATGTACTTGAACTCGATGTTCTCTTTAGCGGAACCGAACAGGATCACTTTGTGCACGTTTGCGCTCAGGCTGGCCCAGGGGGCTTCAACGTCGAACTTATAGTGCTCTGCCAGCGATTTCAGCATCTGGAAGTAGTAAAAGTTACGCTTATCCCAGCCGCGAATCGCACCGCCCGCCAGGGACAGCTCCGGGTTCTGGATCACGCGGTCCGGGTCGAAATACTGCTGCACGCCCAGGCCGTCACACGTCGGACACGCGCCCGCCGGGTTGTTGAAGGAGAACAGGCGCGGTTCCAGTTCGCGCATGCTGTAGCCGCAGATCGGGCAGGCAAAGTTGGCGGAGAAGAGCAGCTCTTCCGCTTTGGTGTCGTCCATATCGGAGACCACCGCCGTACCGCCGGAAAGCTCCAGCGCGGTTTCAAACGACTCCGCCAGACGTGTTGCCAGGTCTTCACGCACTTTAAAGCGGTCAATCACCACTTCGATGGTGTGTTTCTTCTGCAGTTCCAGCTTCGGTGGATCGGACAGGTCGCACACTTCGCCGTCGATACGGGCGCGGATATAGCCCTGGCTTGCCAGGTTCTCCAGCGTTTTGGTGTGCTCGCCCTTACGCTCTTTGATGATGGGCGCAAGCAGCATCAGGCGTTTGCCTTCCGGCTGAGACAGCACGTTATCGACCATCTGGCTGACGGTTTGCGCCGCCAGCGGCACGTCGTGATCCGGACAGCGCGGCTCACCCACGCGGGCATACAGCAGACGCAGGTAGTCATGAATTTCAGTAATGGTACCGACCGTTGAACGCGGGTTATGCGAGGTCGATTTTTGCTCGATGGAGATAGCCGGTGATAACCCTTCAATATGGTCAACGTCCGGTTTTTCCATCAGCGACAGAAACTGGCGCGCGTACGCGGAGAGTGATTCAACGTAGCGACGCTGCCCTTCGGCATACAGGGTGTCGAAAGCCAGTGAGGATTTGCCAGACCCCGAAAGCCCGGTCACGACGATGAGTTTGTCGCGAGGGATGACGAGGTTGATATTTTTGAGATTGTGGGTGCGAGCGCCCCGTACTTCGATCTTATCCATTCACCTTTCCCGGTAGAAACTCGGATGCCTGGTATGTTTGAAGGACAACCGGCAGAAACGGCTAATTATGACACAATTTAACCTGTCTGGATATACAGTATTGGAATGCAATTTCTGATTCACTGTGTAACAATGTCGAGTTCGCGGGAGAACTCTGGAACGTGCTACGCAACTATCAAAGTAGCGCATGGAAATGGTACACTCGCGCGTTTACACTATTAAGAAACGTATTCAGGAGACACGAACATGGCCAGCAGAGGCGTAAACAAGGTGATTCTCGTCGGTAATCTGGGCCAGGACCCGGAAGTACGCTACATGCCGAGTGGTGGCGCAGTTGCCAACATTACGCTGGCTACGTCCGAATCCTGGCGTGATAAAGCGACCGGTGAGATGAAAGAGCAGACTGAATGGCACCGCGTTGTGCTGTTTGGCAAACTGGCTGAAGTGGCCGGTGAATATCTGCGTAAGGGTTCTCAGGTCTATATCGAAGGCCAGCTGCGTACCCGCAAATGGACCGATCAGTCCGGCGCCGAGAAGTACACCACTGAAGTGGTGGTAAACGTTGGCGGCACCATGCAGATGCTGGGTGGCCGTCAGGGCGGTGGCGCACCGGCAGGTGGCGGCCAGAACCAGCAGCAGGGCGGTTGGGGTCAGCCTCAGCAGCCACAGGGTGGCAACCAGTTTAGCGGCGGCGCGCAGTCTCGTCCGCAGCAGCAGTCCGCACCGGCACCGTCTAACGAACCGCCAATGGACTTCGACGACGACATCCCGTTCTAAGCCTTCCGCGCTTAGTCGTAAAAAAAGCCCCGAAAGGGGCTTTTTTATTTCTGGTTCGCGTAGCGTTGTAAAAACCGGGTGAAGTCGCTAAAGCTGAGCGGTTTCGAGAAAAAGTAGCCCTGCAAACAGTCAATCTCATTCGCCTTGAGATAGGCCACCTGATAGTCATACTCAACGCCTTCCGCCGTCGTCAGGATATTCATCCGCTTTGCCATATCAATCACGCAGTCAATCAGCGGCGTCGCGGTGTCCTGCGAAATCTGCCGGGTAAACATGCGGTCAATCTTAATGCTGTCAGGATTAAGGTTGGTGATAAACGCCAGGTTGGAAAACCCCGTGCCAAAATCATCCAGCGCGATTTTAATGCCGCTGCGCTTAATGTGGGCAATCTTCGCCACAAGCGCATCGCTGATATCAATGTTTTCGCGCTCGGTAATCTCAAACACCAGGGTGATGCCAAGCTCCGCAAACGTGGCTGCCCAGTCGTCGATAAACCGATCGAAGGAATTGTCCACCACGTGCGCATGGCTGATGTTCAGGTTGAGCTTAAAGCCCGGCTGAAAGGTGGCACCACCCTGCCGCAGGTCGTGAACCACCTGTTCCAGCAAACTCTCCGTCAGGTCGATAATCAGCCCGGTGCTTTCCGCCACCGGGATGAAAACGTCAGGAGGAATAAAGCCCAGCTCGGCGTGATGCCACCTTGCCAGTACCTCTGCTCCCGCCACCGTGTTGGTTCTGGCGCAAATCAGCGGCTGATAGTGCGGGTGAATTTGATGCTGTCTGATGGCGCTGGCCAGCTGCGCGTACAGAGAATGGCGGCGGAGCGCCAGCAGCCAGGTCAGAGTCGCCATGATGGTCGACATCGACAAAATAAAGGCGATGGAGAGCCATGAGGCAGTCACGAACCCAATAATTTCGCCTATCTCCGGCCTTCTCCATGCCAGCGAGTACAAGGAGGAGTGGGCCGGAAACGGTTCATAGTCGGCAAATTGTGCCGTCGCGAGCGACCCTTTTTGCAGCCCGGCGGCGTTCAGCGTTTTACCTGATACCTGAATAATCAGATCGTTGCCCATTACCTCCAGCAGAAAGCGCAGGTCGGACGCGACGTAAAGCGTTCCCTGAGGAAAATGGCTTATCAGTGAAATAACGCTAATGTCGGGGGCACTAAGGGCGTTCGACATCCACACCGTTTTATCCAGCGGAAGCCGGGAAGTGACGCTGGCGTGTTTATTCGCTAACAGAGAAGAACAGCTAATGTGCTGATTATGAACGAAGTTTATCGAGTAAATATGCATATAGCGGCCCGGCAGCATATTCAGCGCTTTCTCGACGTTAAAATTGCAGACTTTGCCCAGCAGCGCAGACGCCTGGCGGGAGGCTTCATGCGCATCCCGCAGCATGCTGTCCAGAATCGACTGCACGTAGCGCGCCTGCTCCGCCATGCGCTTTTGATGGTTATCCAGCCCGTTAATCATCGCCAGCGTAGTGGTGACCACCAGCGTAAGCAAAAACGCGATACCGGCGGCCAGTACGCGGTTTTTGGTCTTACGCAAAAAATTTTGCTGATACATGGTGGTGCGCCTTACGCGCGTTCCGGCTGCATATACTGCTGATGGAAGGCCTCTTTGCTCACCGGGCGAGAGAACAGGAAACCCTGGCCGTATTTCACGCCGTGGCGCAGCATGGTGGAGACATGGGTGTAGTTTTCGATGCCTTCAATGACCACGTCCACGTCGACATCCTCCACGTACGCCAGCATGGCGAAGGTATTGTCGAGGCGGTTTGCGGCCAGACAGCTTCTGTCGAGCTTGATGTAGTCGGGCAAATAGAGCGCCAGCCGCGACCGGAGCTTTTCCAGACAATCAATCCCGTCCCAGGCCAGGTTGATCCCCGCATCGTGCAGCATATCGAGGTTCTGCTTCACCGTCTCATCAAGCTGGTCAGCGCCATCGGTGATCTCAAACACCAGATTGCGCGGCGCGAGCGGGTGCGCAGCAATCAGCGCAAGCACGCGGGCAGCAAAGTGGCTGTCCTGAAGCTGCACCCAGGAGATATTGAACGTAAAAAGCTGGTTATCAAGATGCTCGCGCGGCTGGCCGGCAAGAAATTTAAACGCCTGCGCCAGGATGTAATCCCCCATCGGCAGAATACCGCCGGTTTTTTCCAGCTCGCTGATGAACAGATGAGGCGGCACAATATTGCGCCTGTGCGTGCCTCGCACCAGCACTTCGCCGCCGATGCAGACAAACCGTGAGAGATCGAAAATCGGCTGGATAACGAAATCGATACCCGAGTCGAGTTTATTTTTTTCGACACACTGCACGACAAAATGCGTACTCTTTTCCATGCCAGCCTCGTAGCCACAACAATACAGCCTTAAACGACACAAACGCCGCCCAACTTAACCGGGCGATCAGCTGGCGATGATTTTATTTTTACCGCTTTTCTTGGCCTGATAGAGCAGTTTATCGGCACGGCCCAGGGTGTCGGGCAACGAGGTGCCTCCCATCTTGCACAGTCCCGCGCTAAACGAGACGTTGAGATCGTGTTCTCTGAAAGACCGTGTATTCACCGTAATTCGCCACTTTTCGAGGTAGCTTAATGCTTTTTCAGCGCTAATCCCCTGAAACAGAACCGCAAACTCTTCTCCGCCGTAGCGGTAGAGGGTGATATTTTCCAGACCGCGTAGCCGCAAGCCCAGTTCAGCCACGGTTTTCAGCACCAGATCGCCTACCGTATGCCCCCAGGTATCGTTAATCATCTTGAAGTTATCGATATCCACCATCGCCAGATGGGTGTTCGGCTCGCTGTTACAGCGCGCCGCATCGGCATCAAACGCACGACGGTTTTTCAGCCCGGTAAGCCCGTCGGTGAGCGCCTCGTGCGCCGTTTTCTCCTGCCGCTGCTGCGAGCTGTGGATCTCTTCGAAAATCAGCTCCTCCACGCTGGCGGGCTTGATCGTGCCGCCGCGGATGCTCGCCGCAATGCGCATAAAAATGGCGTTAAGCGCGGCTCGGGTCGACCACCAGCAGAAGAGCAGGGCAATAAGCGCGCACAGCGTTCCCCAGAGCGTGCTCAGGCACTGTTGAAAGGCAAGGTTGTTTAGCTCGCTCTGCTCCACTTCGTGCACCAGCAGCCAGGACTGGGAGCCGACCGTGCGGTAGGTGTAGTAGCGGCCGTCCATCACGAAGTCGCCGCGATGCTCCCGGGCGTTCAGCGCGATAGCTTTAAGCCTCTGCGGGTCGAACTGGTAGCCCGGATTGATCACCAGCTCGCCCTGACGGTTCATCACAAAGGTCCGGCTCTTCATGGGGGGCAGCGCGGTGCTGAGGATCTCGGTGCTTTTTTCCATGTCCAGATTCAGCGCCAGAACGCCCGTATTCGACCCGTCCGAGCCGTTAATGATGGGCAACGAAATGGTAATTACGCGCTCTCTGTGAGCGAAAGGGTCGCGGCTGACGCTGTAGTGCGCCTCGTCCGAGTCTTCGATGGAAATCGAAAACCACGACTCTTTGCGCGGGTCCCATTTCTGCTCTTGATCGTCGCTAAGCGGCACATAAGGAAGGCGGATATAGCTGCCATTATTGTCCACGTGAATGATTGAGAGGGCGTCCGGCATAATGCGCAGGCGTTCGATCATCCAGTTACGCAGCGTCCTGTCGTTTTCGTGTATTTTGTCGAATTTATGCTGATCGGCGGCGATGCGCGTCATTTCCCGCACGATACGCTCGTAACCATCCAGATATTTATCAAGGAACGATGCGACATTGCTGATATATAGACGGTTATGTCTTTTATTCGCTTCCTGCGTGGCGGTCCATTGCGAAAGGGCAACCAGCGTACCGACCACAATAAACGTCACAGCAAGTACGGCGAAACAAATATTTAACGGCCTTCTGAAATTCAAACTGTCGATCACTGATAACTCCGGATCATTCTCGTTATACCAAACAAGAGGTATGTACTTAGCGGGATAATGGCACTCGTTGAGGAAATGTTTAAATGCGTTGGGATAATGGCTCTGAACTACAAACAGTTAACAACGAGTAAAAATAACGCTGAAGACAAAGGGTACCTGCTCACTTTTTGATTGTCAAAGTCGATCGAATAATAAATATTGATCGATGAAATCAATCATGATTTTTTTAGAAAAAATACATAACTATTATCGATCGATATATTCACATTGATTGGTTAAAACGATCTTTATGGCCATTATTTTTTGGTTAATATTAGTATAATCAGTATGTTGCATGATGTTGTATGGCGAGGGAGAGGCTAAAGCGAATGCAATGCGTTCGTTATGAAATTAATGTGGGTTTTATGCCAAAAGGGCAGGAAATACCCTTTCCTGCAATAAGGAAAATCTATTTCCTGCAGAATAACAGATGTTAATTATTCGTTTCTTAAATCGTATTCAATGAGCGTCCAGTTAACGGGATAACCATTTTGCCAGGGTAATGTTTCTCCCTTTTTAACATTTACAACATTCGTTACGGCAGAATGATCGATTTGCCAGAAACCACTTTGTGGGCAAATATTCCCGCTGGCGCGTTTAATCCCCAGAGGACGCCGGGTGGAATCCGTTTGGGAGCCATAGGCGGCAACCGTCGCCATGGTCAGATTACTGCTGTCTATTTTCATCGCTCATTTTTCCAGAGTTAATACATTCCGTATTAAAAATGCGACAAAATTTGTACATAACTTAACAGAATTGCTGCATTGTCCATTCATATAACTACGGTGAATGGTTTATATTGCAATAAAGCCTCTCCTTCGCCACAATAGCCGCCCTTTTGAATGAAAGTTGAACAAAAATGAAACACCGCTGCTTTAGCTTACTGTTTTTACTGACATTATTGTTTAGCGGCGGCGCGATGGCGATAAACTGCCAGCGCGCGGTCACGCCGCTGGAGAATACCATTTGCAATAATGACAATCTCCACTGGCTGAATAGCACCCTCTCCCTGATCTATAACCAGGCGATTCTGGAGGAGGGGGTAGCAGACATCGATAAAAAATATGACGAGTGGGAAAAGCTGCTGGAGAAATGTACCTCTGACACCTGCATAGAACGTGCTTACTATGCCGGCATCAGTGCGATCTCCGACACCGACCGTAATTTCAAATGGGAAGGTAAATGGTGGAACATGCTGGCGCCCAATATGAGCGGCGGCGTGATCCAGTTCAGCCGCAATGCCCAGTGGAGCGTCACCCTGGATATTCGCGCCTGGGCAGGCATCAATGAAGATCAGTTTACCGCCGAAGCGAGACGGCTGTACGGCATGCTGGCCGTTGAACGCGTGGTGGACACCAGCAACTGCAAGCTCTTGCTGATCCCCAGAAAGGACGGCTCGTTGCAGGTATACAGTAATTCCGACTGGGGATGCCGTTTATCCATGCCCACCGGGGTGTTCCTGGACGGCGCGTACAAGCTTTCCGAAACCGACCCTCGGCCAAAAGCCACGTTGCTCTCTCTCGGTATCTTCCCGGATAGCGCGTTGGATGAGAAATTCCGCGCCCTGGTGGGGGAGGATTATCAAAACTTCGTCGACAGTGCCAACGTCTATATCTACCAGAACGATATCGATAATATCGGTGCGCGCGTGCTCTCAATGTGGGTTCAGGGTGCCGCGAACAGCCGCACGGCTATCATCATGTACACGCCAAAAGGCGAGATTTGGGCAGGCCGGATCTCTCCGGTGAAAGGTGGCGGGCTGGAACTGCACTACTACAGCACCGACGGCAGCGACCAGCGTAAAATGCCGCGTACGCTGGCCGCCTGGAAGGTGCGTTTTCTCGACGAGTAGTTACGCCAGCGTGCCGACGATGGTGAGATCGCTGTCGTCCGGCACTTCGTTGTACGACAGCACGTGCAGGTTGCTGGCAAAAAGACGCCCGTAACGTGAAATCAGCGGCCGCAGCTGAGGCGTCACCAGCAGCAGCGGCGGCAGACCCTTCGCTTTCATCTGCTCCTGAATCACAGGCATCGTGTTTTGCAGCTGCGTCAGGATGTTCGGATCAACGGCAAAACTGTCCAGCGCCACCTTGCCGGTTTGCTGAGACTGGTTCAGCGCTGCCAGCAAAATATTCTCCAGCGCGTTATCAATGGTATAAGCCGCCAGCTTTTGCCGATCGCCGTTAATGGCGTGGAGGATGGCGCGGCGCAGCGCGTAACGCACGTCAGCGGTAAGCAGAATCGGATCCTTGGTCACGGCGGAGCTTTCCAGTAGCGTAGAGGCAATGGTGACAATATCCTTCAGGGACACCTGCTCCAGCAGTAGCTGCCGGTAAATGCGCAGCAGCAGGCTAAAGTTGAGCGCATTCGAGAGATCTTCCGCCAGCTTCGGCGCCTGCAGCGCCAGACGCGCGTGCAGGTGGGTGATATCGTCATAATTAAACAGCTCCGGCAGATGCTCGCGCGCCACCTTGTTGACGTGCGTTGCCACCACGCTGGCGCAATCCACTACCTGATAGCCCAGGTTCAGCGCTTTGGCCTTCTGGTCAGGATCGATCCAGACGATCGCCATGCCGTAGGCCGGATCGGTATCCAGCACGCCGTCAATTTCGCCGTACAGCTCTGCGCCTGGAATGGCCATCAGCTTCTCGGCATATACTTCGCCGAGCGCCGTGCGGATGCCATTGATGTAGATCGCGTACTGGGCGGGCTTCAGGCGGAAGTTCTCCCGAATGCGGATCTCCGGCAGCAGCACGCCACACTGTTCAGACACCACCTGACGCACGCCGCGAATACGCTGCGATAGCGGGCTTCCTTTCGCCGTATCGATAAGCGTCACCAGTTTATAGCCCAGATTCAGCCCAATCGGCTCGACGAGCGGAATACTTTCCCAGTTAATCGCAGGCGTCGCGTCCGTTGCCAGCGCGTCGCTAATGGCGTCGTAGTCGGTCTCTTCGGCGGCGGGCTTCACGACCTTGCTCTGCCGCCAGGCGGCAAACAGCAAAAGGGCGGTGAAGCACAGGAACGCAATGTGCGGCATGCCGGGGACAATCGCCAGGATGAACATGACGAAGGCGGCGGTATACAGCACCTGCGGTTTCGCCAGCAGCTGCGTTTTAATTTCATCGCTGACGTCGTCGCCGTCGCTGACGCGGGTCACGATAATCGCGGCGGCGGTGGCGAGCAGCAGGGACGGGATCTGCGCGGCCAGGCCGTCACCGATGGTCAGCAGAACGTACTGCTGGAAGGCGTGGCTGGCATCGAGATTGTATTTGAAGATACCGATGCAAATCCCACCGATGACGTTGATGACCAGCACCATGATCCCGGCGATGGCGTCACCACGCACAAACTTCGAGGCACCGTCCATCGCGCCGTAGAAGTCTGCCTCTTTCGACACCTCTTTACGGCGGTCTCGCGCCTGGTTTTGGTTAATCAGCCCGGCGTTAAGGTCGGCGTCGATCGCCATCTGTTTACCCGGCAGGGCATCCAGCGTAAAGCGGGCCGACACTTCAGAAATACGTTCCGCCCCTTTGGTGACCACCACAAAGTTGATGATCATCAGGATGATAAAGACCACGAACCCGACCACGAAGTCGCCGCCAATCACCACCTGACCAAAGGCTTCGATAACCTTACCGGCCGCGCCTTCGCCCTCATGACCATGCAGCAACACCACGCGGGTAGAGGCGACGTTCAGGGTAAGTCGCATCAGCGTGGTGATCAGCAGCAGCGTCGGGAAGACGGCAAAATCCAGCGGACGCTGCATATTGACCGCCACCAGCAGCACCACTACCGCCAGCACAATGTTGAAGGTAAATAAGATATCCAGCATCAGCGGGGACAATGGCAGCATGACCATTGCCAGCACGCACAGAAGCAGTACCGGAACGCCTATTCGCCCTTTACTGAGTATGGCAAGCGCCTGCTGTAACTTACTGTTCGCCATCGGCTTTTAAGACCTCTTTTGGAATGTTGATCTGCCTGTTCAGGCGGGGTTTTTGTTCAAGCTGGCCGGTACGCCAGGATTTAATTTGCATGACGTAGGTCAGCACATGCGCAATCGCGCGAAAAAGCTGGGCCGGAATTTGCTGGTTTACGCGGGTAGTGTGGTAAACCGCACGCGCCAGCGGTGGGAATTCGACCACTTCAATCTGGTGATGGCGAGCCACGTCCCGGATATGGAGCGCAATATCGTCCATGCCTTTTGCCACGATGTAGGGCGCTTCGGCTTTTTTCGGGTCGTATTTGAGCGCAACGGCGTAGTGCGTCGGGTTCGTGATAATCACGTCTGCCTCCGGCACGGTACGGTTGATCTGCCCCATCGCCATCTGACGCTGAAGCTGGCGAATACGGCCTTTGATCTGCGGGTTACCGTCGTTGTTTTTGTACTCTTCTTTCACCTCTTGCTTGGTCATGCGCATTTTTTTGGTGAACATGAACTTCGCCAGCGGCACGTCGAGCAGGGCGAAGATCACAATCACCGCGATGAAATAGACCAGCACGTGATGCAGAATGCCAAATCCCTGATGAATCGCCTGACTCAGGCTCAGCCGCTGCAGGTGCAGCAGCGGGTTGAGCGAGCTGTGCACCATGGTGTAAAGCACCGCCAGAATAATGCCGCACTTGAGCATCATCTTGCCGACGTCAACGTAGTGGCTGCTGGAGAACATGCGCTTCACGCCGCTGATGGGGCTGAGTTTTTTAAAGTCGGGCTTGAGCTTTGAAACGGTGAACACCCAGCCGCCCGGGACCAGGCTTGCCACGATGCAGGCGAGGGGGATCGGTGCCAGGGTGATAATAAAGCGGATAATCACCCACACGTTCAACATCAAAAACTGGCTCAACGCCCCCTGGTCATCCAGCCGTCCCGCCATCATGCCGACCGAGGTAAAAGACTCCTCGACCAGCGTTTTGTAATAGGGGAAAAAGGTGCCCATGGTGATGAACGACGCCAGCAGGCCCACGGCCATGGTGAGATCTTTTGAACGCGGGAGATCACCCTTTTCGCGCGCTTTGCGCAGCTTTTGCGCTGTGGGTTTTTCACTTTTATCGCCACCGGCCGCCATCAGTGCGTCCTCACGGCTTCGAGCCTGGCCAGGATTTCGGTGGTCAGGTTGAGATAGTGGTCGGGAATATTGGTCATCATCATCGAAATACAGAGCAGGCCAAACAGCATGCTGATTGGAAAGCCCAGCGAGAACAGATTGAGTGTGGGCGAGACGCGGTTAAGCAGCCCGAAGCCGCCCTGCACAATCAGCATTACAAAGGTGGTCGGGATCGCGATAAGCGTGGCCGACGACATAATCCAGCCCAGGCTCTGTACAATCAGCAGCAGGGTGGGTTTATTGATGGCCTGGCCGATGGGCCACCAGACAAAGCCTTTGTAGAGAATAGTGACCACCAGCAGGTGCCCGTCCATCACGAAAAACAGCAGGCCGCAGAAGGTGTAGATCATCTGCGAAATCACCGTGGTTGAGCTGCCGTTCACCGGGTCGTTCATCATCGCCATGCCGAGACCCATATTCATTGAAAGAATATGTCCCGCCGTTTGCAGCGCAACGAAGACCAGCTGCATCGCCATGCCAAACAGCATGCCCCACAGCAGCTGTTCACCGATGAGCAGGACAGTGCGCATCGACATCAGCTCGGTGATCAGCACTTTTTCCGGCAGCATCGGGGTGATGATTGCCGCCAGCGCCAGTGCCAGCACGGTTTTGATACGTCGGCTGAAGGCGCGGTTGTCCAGCACCGGGCAGAAGTGCAGAAACGCCAGAATGCGGAAAAACGGAAAAACCAGCGCCAGCAGCGGGTTGATCAGCGTAGAGATATCAATGCCCATTGCCCGCTATCCCACCAGCGCCGCCGCCTGCTGAAAAATATTGACGGTGAAATCCACCAGTTGGGTAAGCATCCATTTACCGCCAATAATCAGCACCGCCAGCGTGACCAGAAGGCGCGGCAGGAAGCTTAGCGTTTGTTCGTTAATTTGCGTGGTCGCCTGAAAGATACTGACGCACAGGCCGACAATCAGGCTGGGAATAATCGCTACGGCGGAGATAATCAGCACCAGCTTAATGCCGGTTGCCATGATGTCCCCGGCAATGTCCATCGTGACCATTGCTAAAGCCCCTGCACGCTGGAGGTAAGCGTACCGACAATCAGCGTCCAGCCGTCGCACAGCACAAACAGCATCAGCTTGAACGGCAGCGAAACAATCAGCGGCGAAAGCATCATCATCCCCATTGCCATCAGGATACTGGCGACAATCAGGTCAATGACCAGGAAAGGAATGTAGATCATAAAGCCTATCTGGAACGCGGTTTTCAGCTCGCTCAACAGATACGCCGGGGTCACCACCGTTAAATCCTGCTCTTTCGGATCGCCCGTCACGCCCGCAATCGTCATCATCTGCGACATGGCTTTATTGCTGGTTTGTGCCAGCATAAAGTTTTTCAGCGGCGCTTCCGCCTTGCCGAACGCCTGCTTCATGGTGATCTCGTCATTCTGAAACGGCACGATGGCGTCCTGATAAATGGTGGTCCACACCGGGCGCATCACCAGCAGCGTGAGCGCCAGCGCAATCCCGGTCAGGATTTTATTGGGTGGACTTTGCTGCAGGCCGAGCGCCTGGCGCAGGATCGCCAGCACGATGATAAAGCGCGTAAAGCAGGTCATCATCATCAGCATCACCGGGAGCAGACCCAGCAATGTCATCAGGATCAGGATTTCAATTTTGACGTTGTAATCCTGGCCGCCAGCGGTAGTGGACGAACTGAACAGGGTGATATCGCCGTTCGCCGCCAGCAGTTGCGGAGAGACCAGTAAACCGCCTAACAGCAGCCACGGCAGGGCGGTGCGCAGGTGCAACGTCATCTTGTTAACTCGCCCAGCTCTTTGCTGTTGAATTCGAGAATGCGCAGGCCGTACTTATCGTTCAGCACCACCGCTTCCGCTTTACCAAACAGGATGCCGTTGACTTTAATATCCAGCGGCTCGCCGGCCATTTTATCCAGCTCAATCACCGAGTCGTGACCGACGGTCATTAGCTCTGCCAGCGACACCTCAACGGAGGCCACTTCCAGCGTCAGCGTGACGGGTATACGGCTGAACAGCGCCATTTTGCGCAGATCGTCAATGCCTGCCGGCGATTCCGGTTCCGCCTGGATGTCCATGCGGATATTGCCCTCAACGGTCTCTTCACGCGGCATCTCGCCGAGATTCAGGTCGCCAAAATCCAGGGACTGGCTCAGGTCTTGTTGCAGATCACTCATAATGCTTCTCAATGGTTCTGTCGTTAAATTCACAGAGTAATAACTTGCCGCGATCTTCAGCGATTTTGGCGTCAAAAATCTGTTCTTTGCCGATATACACAGGAATGTTTTCGTTAATATTGACCGGGATAATATCCCCCGGCTTTATCCGCGCCAGCTGGGCCACGGTGAGGTTGAGGCTGGTCACATGGCCGTGAAGCTTCAGCGGCAGACCGTAAAATATCCTTTCGATTTGGGCGGGCGTCGGCGGCGCTTGTCGGCTGGTGGCCTGATCGGCGTCAGGCGAGCGCAGTTTTGCCAGCAGGTGATCGACATGCGCGTTATCAAACAGCAGGGTAAAGCTGCCCTGCTCATAGCCTTCGAGGGTAAAGGTGACGCACCAGGACCACTGATTAACGACGGTGGTGTTATCACTTTTAATCTCAACGTCCTGGCCGAACGTCTCTTTGTCGATTAATAACCGCGTGAGATCCAGCCCAATTTTATTTTTCAGGCGATCTTCGGTTTTTGTTACCGGCTGATGAACGTCCAGCGATTTATTACGGCTCTCTTTTCCCAGTCCGTAATAATCGTGAAGTATTTGCAACAACAGCGTGCGTTCAATACTAAAGGCCATTGACCCAAATGGCGTTGAAAAGAGCTGCGTATTTTTATATGTCTGGTCGATGGCAAAGGTCATCGACTGCAGCGCGACGTTGACACGCAATTTTTTCAGAAAATAAATGCTTAAACGCGCATCGAAGATATCAAAACTGTCGTTCATCATCTTGGGCAATTTATGCCACGGACGTCCAAGCTTGCTCACGTCGAGCTTTACCATATCGGGGAGCGCCTGACGTTGGTAGATTCTGATTCGCTGAGGAGCTGCTTGCATAGATCTTCCGGATAACGATCGCCGTAAGCATAAAGCAGATGTCTTTACACATTTCTTAGCGGCATAAAAATATTTAAGTTTTGTTTAACCGTGTCGCTTTGTGAGTGAGTCGGTCTGCGTCACTATAAAGCCATATTGTCGGGTGGCTTTATTAGGGATATGAATTAGACGCTGTTCGTCTGTCATAATCAAGATGCCATCGATTATTAATTCGTTATTTTAGCTCGATTAATGTGCATTAATAACTTATGTAACTTTATGATTTTTAAGGATTAAGATTTTAATACCCATTAAAAACAAGACAATTCCTAACGGTGAGTTATAATGCGCTCCAGTCATGAATTCCCGTATTGAAAAATACCCGGTTAATTCGCTGTTATCCATATTGAATAGGCGTCTTTCTATAATGTACCTGAAAAGGTGCAGCGGGCCCGTATTCGCTCCAGGTTAACAATTAGCTTAAATGTTGGTGAGTTGTTATGAGTATTGTTATTGAACATGAAGCCCATAATGAAAATGGATTTGTTGCCCGTGCGCCAGAAAGCATAAATGTATTTTCATTAGCCCGTCGTGTTGCTAAATATAATGTGTCGGTACTCATTACAGGCGAGACGGGTACAGGCAAAGAGTGCGTTTCCCGCTACATTCATGAAAATGCCTTAGGGGCAGATGCACCTTACGTTGGCGTTAATTGCGCGGCGATTCCGGAAAGTATGCTCGAAGCCATTTTATTCGGCTACGAAAAAGGTGCATTTACCGGTGCGGTTACCAGCGTGGCGGGTAAATTTGAACAGGCCAACGGCGGAACGCTGCTGCTGGATGAAATTGGTGATATGCCATTAGCCCTGCAGGCGAAATTATTACGCGTATTGCAGGAGCAGGAAGTCGAACGTCTGGGAAGCCATAAAAAAATCCCTCTGGATATTCGTCTGGTGGCGTCTACCAATAAAGATTTGCAGCAGGAAATTGCTGAGGGACGTTTCCGTCAGGATCTCTTTTACCGTATTTCCGTGGTGCCGATTCATATCACGCCGCTGCGCGAGCGCCGTCTGGATATTATTCCAATGGCGATGCGTTTTATCGCCAAATATAAAGCGTTTCATAAAGGCAATATTCGCCTGAGCGAAGAGGCCCGTCAGGCGCTGCTGACCTATGACTGGCCGGGCAACGTGCGCGAGCTGGAGAACGTGATTCAGCGCGGCATGATCCTGAGTAACGGTGAAGTGATCACCGCTAATGATTTTGGCCTGCCCGTTCCGGCCACGATGACGGCAACGTCCGGCGTCGATTTGATGCCCGCCTACCGCGAAGCGCAGGCTGCACCGTCGGCCATCGGCAACGTTAAGCTGCACGGGCGTATGGCGGAGTACCAGTACATCATCGAACTGCTGAAACGCCACAACGGCAATAAGTCGAAAACCGCCGCGTTTTTAGGCATCACCCCGCGCGCACTGCGCTACCGACTCGCCTCGATGCGCGAAGAAGGTATCAATATCGAGTGCTATTCCTGATGCGTGCAAGAGACTAACACCATGGACAACATTACCGCTCTCGGTATGCAGGCCCGCCAGCAGGCGATGCTGGACAGACTGCACAACACCGCCGCCGTGGCCTCCTCGGGGGGGATCGGCGCGTCGACGTTTATTGCGCCAGGTGCCGATTTCCCAGGCGTGAACAGCGCACGCGATCTCTCTTTTTCGCAGGTTCTGAATAACGCTATCGACAACGTTGATGCCATGCAGCACGCCGCAGGGGCAAAGCAAAAAGCCATTGAGCTGGGTCAGAGTGACGATCTGGCCGGGGCGATGATTGAATCGCAAAAAGCCAGCGTGGCCTTCTCCGCCATGATGCAGGTTCGTAACAAGCTCACCACTGCGCTCGACGAAGTGATGAATACTCCGCTGTAAGGTTTCCCTCGTGCTGACAAAGTTAAAAGATACATTTTCTGCCCTCCCGCTGCCGACCGGGCGCATCAAACCGCAATGGCTTATGGCGGCGGGTGGTGTGCTGCTGGTGGCGGCGATCGTTTTCTCTCTCTGGCGCAGCAATCAGGGCTATGTCGCACTGTACGGCAGCGATGAAAAACTCCCGGTGGCGCAGGTGGTTGAGGTGCTGGGCGCAGAGTCCATTGCGTATCGCATCAATCCTGACAACGGCCAGATCCTCGTTCCGGAAGATAAACTCCCGCGCGCGCGTATGGCGCTGGCGGCAAAAGGCATTACCGCCGTGATGCCGGACGGCTACGAGCTGATGGACAAAGACGAGATGCTCGGCAGCAGCCAGTTTGTGCAAAACGTTCGCTACAAGCGCAGCCTGGAGGGAGAACTGGCCCGCAGCATTATGGCGCTGGATCCGGTCGAGAATGCGCGCGTCCACCTGGGGCTGAGCGAGTCCAGCTCGTTTGTGATGACCAACAAACCCCAGAGCAGCGCCTCGGTGATGCTCCAGCTGCGCTACGGCAAGCATCTTGATGAACAGCAGGTGGCGGCCATTGTCCAGCTGGTGGCGGGGAGCGTGCCGGGTATGCAGCCGGGCAGCGTGCGCGTGGTGGATCAGGCGGGCAATTTACTCTCGGAAAACGGCCAGCAGGGCGGCACCAGCATGGCGAGCATTCGTCAGGGGCGTGACGTCATTGAGCGCATCAAAAACGAAACCACCAACAATATTGCCGCGCTGTTGTCCCCACTGTTTGGCAACGAGAATTTCCGCATCAGCGTGACGCCGACCGTTGACATGAGCAGCGTCGAAGAGACGCAGGAGCGCCTGGGTAAAGAACCCCAGGTCAGCGATGAAAATATCTCGCGCGAGAACACCACTAACGAGCTGGCGATGGGTATCCCCGGTTCGCTCAGCAACCGCCCGGTAAACCAGCCTGCGCCCGCTACCCCGCCGATGGCGGCTAACGCGCAGACGGCACAAACCGAGACGCAAAACCGCACGCCCAGCTCGCTCTCCAGCCGTTCGCAGGAGCAGCGTAAATATGCCTTCGACCGCGACATTCGTCATATCCGCCATCCCGGCTACAAGCTGGAGAAACTGCGCGTGGCGGTGGCGTTAAACCAGGCGGCTAAGCCGCTCGCCAGCATGACGCCGGAACAACTCACCGCCTTAACCCGGCTGGTGGAAGACGCGGCGGGCATTGAAAAAGACCGCGGTGATTCCCTGACGCTGGACCGGCTGGCCTTTATCGACAGAACGCCAGACGGCTTCCCGGAGCCGAAGTGGTGGCAGGACCCGAACATTCAGTACTGGGGGCAAAACGGCGGCATCGGCATGCTGATCCTGCTCGCGCTGCTGTTCGGCCTGCGTCCGCTGGCGCAGCGCTACGGTCGACGTGAACCTGTCGAGCTGGCGGCGATTGAAGGAAGCGCCCAGAACGAGGCGATTGAGAACGACATGGTAACCACCGAATCCGGTCTGACCGGCCTGCCTGGCCCGGCGTTCAATCAGGACACCGAACTGCCGCCGCAAAGCTCTGGCCTTGAAACCAAGGTGGAGTACCTGCAAATGCTGGCGGAAAACGAAACGGAACGTATGGCTGAAGTACTGAAACAATGGATCAACAGCAATGAGCGAACTGACAATACGTAACAGCAGTAAGGGCAGCGTCAAAACAGGACGCAGCCGACTGGAACAGGCCGCCATTTTGTTGCTCAGCGTGGGCGAAGAAGCGGCGGCGAAAGTGATGCAGAAGATGAACCGCGATGAGGTCATTCTGCTGAGCGACACCATGGCGCGTCTGCACGGCGTAAAAGTCGATCACGCCCGCCACGCGATGAACAACTTCTTTGATGACTACCGCGAGCAGAGCGGCATCAACGGCGCGTCGCGCAGCTACCTGCGCGGGATCCTTGAAAAAGCGCTGGGCGGCGAGATTGCCAGCAGCGTGATCAACGGCATTTACGGCGATGAAATCCGCCACCGTATGGCGCGCCTGCAGTGGGTGGATGTCCCGCAGCTGGCGGCGCTGATCGAGCAGGAACACCTCCAGCTTCAGGCCGTGTTCCTCGCGTTTCTGCCCCCGGACGTGGCGGCGGGCGTGCTGAGCGCGCTGTCCCCAGAGCGTCAGGATGAGATTGTCTGGCGCGTGGCGCGCCTGGACGACGTTAACCGCGACGTGATTGACGAGCTGGACCGGCTCATCGAGCGCGGCGTGGCGGTGCTTTCCGAGCACGGTTCAAAAGTGGTTGGCATCAAACACGCGGCCAACATCGTCAACCGCATTTCCGGCAACCAGCAGCAACTGCTCGACCAACTGCGCGAGCGCGATGCCGACGTGGTGGATGAGCTGGAAGAGGAGATGTACGAGTTCTTCATTCTCAGCCGTCAAACCCCGGCGACGCTGCAACGCCTGATGGAAGAAATTGCCATTGAAGAGTGGGCGATTGCGCTTAAAGGCACCGAGCCGGTGCTGCGTCAGGCCATCTTCAACGTGATGCCGAAACGCCAGGTGACGCTGCTGCAATCCACCACCACCCGTCTGGGGCCGGTGCCGGTGAGCCGTATCGAACACGTGCGTAAAGAGATCATGGCGACGGTGCGCCAGCTGGCGGAAGAGGGCGAAATTCAGGTTCAGCTGTTCACCGAGCAGACCATGGAGTAACCCATGTACAAAAAACAAAGCTTACCGCTGAGCGCCCTGACCAACAGCAGACAGGCGGTGATTAAACCGCGTCTGCACAAGTTTCCGCCGCTGCGCAAACGTCGCGTGGCTCAGAGTCTCCCCGACGAGATGCGCCACGTCCCGGACGATGCCGCCCTGCAATCCCAACTGCAACAAGGCTTTCAGGAAGGGCTGAACAGCGGTTTCGCGCAGGGGCTGGAAGAGGGCAAAGAGGAAGGGTATCAGGAAGGATTACGCCTCGGTTTTGACGAGGGCGTGCGCAAGGGCCGCTCCGAAGGCAAAACGCAGGCGCGCCAGCAGTTCCTCGAAGCCGCGCACCCGCTGGACAGTATTATCGCCTCGATGGAAACCTTCATGGCGAATTACGAACAGCGTCGCCGGGAAGAATTATTGCAGCTGGTGGAAAAAGTGACCCGCCAGGTGATCCGCTGCGAGCTGACCCTGCATCCGACGCAAATCCTCACCCTCGTGGAGGAGGCGCTTGCCGCGCTGCCGCAGCAGCCGGAGCAGGTCAAAGTGCTGCTCAACAGCGACGAGCATCGCCGCATCAGCGAAGCGGAGCCGGACAAAGCGGCGCACTGGGGGCTGACCGCAGACCCCGACCTGCCGCCCGGCGAGTGCCGGGTGATCACCAATACCACCGAGATGGACGTGGGCTGTCAACACCGCCTCGATCAGTGTATGGACGCTCTGAAAGCTAACCTGCTGCCGGAATCGCACGATGAGTGATCACGATTTCGAGCAGGTCCTGCGCTCGCTTGAAAACATTAACCTCGCCCGCGTGGCCGGAAGGCTGGTGCGCGTGGCGGGCATTCTGCTGGAGTGCGTCGGCTGCCGTCTGGCCGTGGGCCAGCTGTGCCAGGTGGAAGGGGGCGAGGGCGAGCTGATTGACGCCCAAGTGGTCGGGTTTGACCGCGACGTCACCTTTCTGATGCCTTTCAAACAGCCTGCCGGACTGATGGCGGGCGCGCGCGTCTTTCCGATGGACAAACAGCACGGCGTACTGATTGGCGACCAGTGGCTCGGGCGCGTGGTCAACGGCCTGGGTGAACCGATCGACGACAAAGGCAAGTTGACCGGCGATACCGTGCTGCCGCAGCAGCTCCCGCAGGTTCATCCGCTAAAACGCCAGCCGGTTGCGGAGCCGCTCGACGTTGGCGTGCGGGCGATCAACGGCCTGCTGACCATTGGCAAAGGCCAGCGCGTGGGGCTGATGGCGGGCAGCGGCGTGGGGAAAAGCGTGCTGCTCGGGATGATCACCCGCTACACCCAGGCCGAAGTGGTGGTGGTTGGGCTTATCGGCGAGCGTGGACGCGAGGTCAAAGAGTTTATCGACCACTCGCTGGGCGAGGCGGGACGCCGTAAATCGGTGATTGTCGCCGCCCCGGCGGATGAGTCGCCGCTGATGCGCATTAAAGCCACCGAGCTTTGCCATACCATCGCCAGCTACTACCGCGACAAAGGCAAGGACGTGCTGTTGCTGGTCGATTCCCTTACCCGCTATGCCATGGCGCAGCGTGAGATCGCGCTCTCGCTGGGCGAACCGCCTGCCACCAAAGGCTATCCGCCGTCGGCGTTTGGCCTGATCCCGAAGCTGGTTGAAAGCGCGGGCAACAGTGAAAGCCTGGGCTCCATGACCGCCATCTACACCGTGCTGGCAGAAGGTGACGATCAGCAGGACCCGATTGTTGACTGCGCGCGCGCCGTGCTCGACGGCCATATCGTCCTCTCGCGCCATCTGGCAGAGGCCGGGCACTATCCGGCGATTGATATCGGCCAGTCCATCAGCCGCTGTATGAGCCAGGTGACGGAACAGGATCATCAACGCGCCGCCCGCACCCTCAAGCAGCTTTACGCCGAATACCAGAGCATTAAGCCGTTGATCCCGTTGGGTGGCTACGTGGCGGGAGCCGATCCCGTGGCCGACAGAGCGGTCAACCTCTCGCCGGCGATAACCCGTTTCCTGCAGCAGGAAGTGCAGAACGCGGCCCCGCTCGGCAACACCATTGCCGACCTTAACGCGCTGGCCCAGGCAGGATAATTCGCGATGAGCAAACTGATTACTACCCTTGAACAGCTACACCTGCTGCGCAACCGCGCGGTGAACGATCTCAGCGCTCGTCTGGCCTCCCAGCAGCAGCTGTGCCAGCGGCTGGAGAAGAATATTGACGCCCTGACCCACCTGGCGAACAACAGCGTGCAGGAGATGCAGGGCAGCGCAACGCTGCTGTGCAATCAGTCCGGCTATAAGCGCCATATTCAGCGCGTGATCGACTGGCAGAAGCAGGAGCAGGCGCTGGCGCACGTCGAGGCGCAAAAACTTCAGGGCAACCTGCTGGCGGAGTCTCGCCGCGAAAAAAGCCTCGAACTGGTGCTGGAATCGCGTCGGAAAGAGCGTCGTCTGGCGCAGGAGCGCCGCGATCAGAAAACCACGGACGCGGTCTCCGCCCAGTGCTGGCTGCGTCAACAACAGGCACAGCGACACCGATAAATGAGCAACCTGATGCAGACGCTGCTGAAACGCCAGCAGCAGAAAAAGACCTACGCGACCCCGTTTGTGAGCGTCGTCTGTCCGACCTGGAATCGCCGGGCGTTTTTGCCCTATCTGCTCTATATCTTCCAGTATCAGGACTACCCGGCCGACAAGCGCGAGCTGATTATTCTTGATGATTCGGAACAGAGTAACGAAGACCTGATCGCCATGATGGTCGACCCTGCGGTGGGTAACGTGCGCTACGTGCACAGCCCGGAGCGGCTCGATCTCGGTAAGAAGCGCAACATGCTGAACGAGATGGCGAGCGGCGAGTACATCCTCTGTTTTGACGATGATGACTATTATCCGCCAACCAAAATCAGCACGCAGGTGGCGGCGATGCAGCATAACAACGCGCTGTTTTCCGGTAGCGACACCATCTATATCTGGTACAGCCATCTCGATAAAATTTACCGCACGCACGCTTTTGGTGAGCGCCATGCGCTCAACGGCACGTTCGGCTATCACCGCAACTTCCTTAAAAATCACCGTTATGAAGACACGGCCACCCTCGCGGAAGAGCAGGCGTTTCTGAACAATTTCACCGCGCCGATACAGCAGATCGATCCGCGCGACGCGATTTTGTGTATCTCCCACAGCGCCAACACCTACGACAAAGATTTTGTGCTTGGCTCCTCCACGCCGGTGGACCTGACGCTGGAGGATTTTGTCACCGATCGCAACCTGCTGAGCCACTACCGGCGTCTGAGCCAGGCACCGCTGAGCACCTCGGTGGACTGGGCCGCGTTTGACAAGGTGGCGGTGATGTATGACCCGGCGCAGCCCGAGGTTCTTGCGGCGCAGCTGCAGGCGCTCTCCTCGCTGGGGCTTGATAACCACCATCTGGTGCCGTTTGCCCGCGACCCCGGCCATAGCGAGCTGGAGGCGCACATTCAGGTGCTGGACGTGGCGCAACGTGAGCAGTGGCGCAGCGTGGTGCTGCTTGATGCTCGCCTGAAGTATGTGCGCAAAGAGAACTCGCTGAAAACGGTCAATCAGCTGCTGAGCCGTTTGCCGCATATCGACTGGCAGGTGGTGTTGCTGGGGGCGCGATATAACGACATCTCGCTCCTGAAAGCGTTGCCCGGCGTAGCGCGTGTGCTGAGCGCCGGTTGCGGCTGTGCCTATGCCGTTAACGGCAGCTATATCCCGACGCTGCGTGATTTTTACCAACAGGCACACGAGCATGGCGTCAGCCTCGACGCCTGCTGGCCCATGCAGATGCAGTCTCACTGCTGGCTGGGGTTACAGCCCAGCTTTGCCTTTTTACCTGAGATCCCCGATCCCGCCAGCGGTGACGTTATCGACTGTACCCACTGGTTTTTTCGCAAAAACTTTCAATGAGTATCGCCGCCACTGTAGCGGCTGGAGCAGCATGTATGGAATTGATAGAACAGTACCAACCTGAATACGTGATCAGGTTTAACGCACGCGACGCGGCGTGCGAATGCCCGGCCTGTCAGGACGCCGCTGGCGACTGGCCAAAAACGCGTCTGACGGTGGGAAACCAGCAGCGAGAGAGCCTCAACGCGGCCTGCGAAAGCGCGGCGCGGGAGATCCTGCTAAACCCGGAAGCCTTTATGCTGCATACCGGCGAAACCGAAACTGACGGCATTGCGGAGCATAGCCTCTGGGATGAAGCCTTAAACCAGCAGTGTATCAACATGGCGGTCCATCCAGGGCTGACGCTGGAAAGCCGCCTCTACGCCATCGGCGTGCTCCTCAGCAAGGCGCAGCGCTATCGTGATGAGAACCAGTGCGACCCGCAGGATCTGATCGCCATGGGCGAACAGCTTGCGCAGCTGGCTGAGGCGGGCATTTTAAACGAGCAACTGTCTCTGCTGCCGCCGATTGAGGTGAACCGCGTCGAGGCGCTCGGCGAGATGGGCGCAATGCGCCTGAACCTGAATGTGCCGGGTATGCAGAAAATGATGCTGATGTTCAAGCTCAGCGAACTGGCGGTAATGCAGCCGGCACGACTGCAGGAACGTTTACGCGAACTCGATGCGAAACAGATCCCGCTCTTTTCTGAGCAGCCCTTCATTGTGCACAACGTCCTGCTGTATCGTTTGTACGGCGACTATTTCCCGTGCCGTAACGTCAGCAACTATGGCGTGGCGTTAAAATCCTTAACGCGGCAGTTCTTCCAGTTGAAGATGCTCTGTGCCATGTGGCTTGAAGATAACGCACAATTAACGGCAGATGAGTTTACCGGGCTGTTCAGCGCGTGGTACGCCTGGCAGGCTCAACTTCCGGTTGAGAGTGACGGAGAACACATGGCAGATTACACCCTGCTGTGTGGGCTGTCGCTTATCTAACGTGTTCCCGGTCGCGCGCACAGGTGTCAAACTTATGCGCGCGACGCATCGGGATCAGCCAATTCGACGGAAAATATAGAAATCCGCAAACGAGGTATTGTTCTGATCGCGCACATCAAAAGGATAGCGATTCGGTACCCAGTCGTGTAATTCCCAGCTTTCCGCTAAATTTTTCACTACCCAGTCGGTGAACCTACGATGGCGAACGTGTTTGACATGTCCGCCGAGCAGTTCGTTGAGTTTCTCGTCATTAGACGCATAGATTGCGACAAACTTTTCCCCTGCGCTAAACAATGTCTCCATGTACTGCGAAAACACATCGTCTTCTATCAGGTGATAGATCACATCCAGGGAGAGCGCCAGCTCGGCGGTTCTGCCGTTCCACTCACTGACCGGGAAGAAGTCTTTAGTGGGATCGTCTGCAAACCGGCGCTGACAACGCTCAAGAGCGTGGACTGAAATATCAAACCCGGTGTAGCGCGGGTAGCGGGACAAAGAGAGCTGGTTGCCGTCGCCACAGCCAAACTCCATCACGGAGTGGAGAGTATTCAGGGCAACAAAGCCGTTTAACACTTCCGCCTTGAAATCGGCCAGGCGTCCGTATGAGCCTGCACCGGAGTTTCCGGCCAGCCGATAGCGGTCGTCCCAGTACTGGGCGGAGTGGCGAAAAGCCAGGGTATGTTGTGAGTCAGACATGTAGGTTCCAGAATATTAAACGCATAAGCGGTTGAGATAAGGTGCCGTCGGGGTGCCGGTGAGTACCGCCTGTTTTAACCCGGATATAAGCTGCGGATCTTCCGGTGTGTCGGCCAGCAACGTAAACGCGCGGCAATACTTTTGCGGGAATTTTTCGGCAAGGTACGCACCAAGATGTGCAGATCCCAGCGAATCGGCGATCAGGACATTCAGGCTGGAAAGCGGTAAAGGCTTGTTGGACACAATCACCAGCTGGAACTGCTTATCCTGCTGAGCACCTAGCTGCTGTATCTGCGTAAGCAGCCGATCCACGGGCAGGGTGATGGCATCCAGAACGATAACAAGATGATCGAGATCGCAGGCGGCTTTCAGCGCCTCCCGGCGAGCCTGGACAAACGCATCAACCTCCTGGCGGCGCTTGCCGGGAAACAGTTTTTCCTGACGGTAGCGTTTGAGCATGGCCTCGAAGATGCGGAATTCATAGGTCGCGTCCACGGGCTTCCCGATGCCGGTCAGATTATTATCATGTAATCGATAGGCGATATTGCACTGCGCAGTAAAAGCAATCCGGGCGGTTCCCACCGCGCGTGACCAAAACTCATAATCGTGGGCGCGAAGGTAATCCGTGTCGTAATGGCCGACCTCGTAGTAAAGCCGACGGCGAACGCAGCATCCCGGATTCGAGATAATATTTCCCTCGATAAGACGTGGCAGCCAGTTTGCAGGCTCATGATTGAACAGGGCAAAAAATTGTTTCTCACCCTGGAGCGTTTCGAGTGCACAGGAAATCACATCGGCCTGCGGCCAGCGCTGCACCAGAACGCGATAATGCGTGATGGCGTTTGGATGCAGCAGGTCATCGCTATCCAGCCATACCAGAAATTCACCTTTCGCTTCTGCAATGCAGCGGTTTCGTGTATCAGGCGCGTTGGTGTGTGCTTTGCGAATAACGCGCAGCCGGGGATCGTCAATATGGGCAATAGACGCCAGGCTTTGATCGGTTGAGCCATCATCGACCACCACCACTTCAATATTTTCATCACGCTGATTGAGCGCTGAACAGACGGCGGGCAGTAAATACCGCTCGCGGTTGTAGCACGGAATGACGATGGAAAAGAGTGGTGTGGAGGCCACAGGCGGCTGCCAGATGGCGGTGTACTGCTCCGGCAGAGTATGTTGCTGTAACAATACCTGCGCTTCTTGAACATACTGTTGCGGATCGAGGTTGCCCTGCGCGATCTGTTCGACGGCGTCGTTGAGATCGGTGAAAAGATACTGGGCAGGCAAATATTCTGCCAGGCCGCCAGACGCGTGAAACGCCACGGGTTTCAACCCTCTCAGCATGCCTTCAAATATCCCCATTCCCTGCGATTCGTTGTAGCTGGTGGAGAGAAGGAAGGATTTATCCGCATACCAGGCTGCCATCTCTGATGCTGCCAGGTTTCCGCATATCACCACATTGCGTGAAAGGCCGTAGACGTTAACAAGCTCGCAAAAGCTGTCGTACAGGCAGGCATCTTCTATGCGCCCGGCGATAAACAGCGTGTAGCGCGCATCTTTCTTTACCAGCGCCTGCATGATGGGTAACAACATGACCAGGTTCTTCTGCGGCGCAAAGCGGGCTACGCAGGCAATATGCCAGGGGTTACGGCGGCGAGTGGGCAGCGTCGCCGCAGCGTGTTCCGTGAGATTGGCAAGAACGGTAATCTTCAGGTGGGGCGGTACTTTTTTTCCCATCACGCTGAGGAAGCGTTTTTTCATCGCCTGACTGACGAGGATCACTTCATCAATATTGTGCCAGTTGGCCTGTAAAAACGCCTCACCATAGAGTTCGTAGCGGTGAATTCGGCACACAATCCGGCAATATTTCGGCAGCTTGCTGGCGGGTATAATCGCCCCGTCTCCCCATTCAAACCAGGCGACATCACAGTGCTGGAGGGCATGGAGCAGCGACTGTTGCGTCAGCGACTGACCGGAAAGTGCCGTCACGCTGTGTCCTTGCTCGCGCATCAGACGCATTACGGGCTGCATAAAGTGAAAATTGTCTTGCGTTGCCGTGACCAGAATCCGCTGTTTAGGTGCTGGCAAGCAGGTGAAATGGTGTAACCCATCCTCACCAGCCTGCCCGGTGCAAATATAGTTTTTATGACGGAAATGCCAGGCCAGTTCATTGAATTTGTCCGGGTCTGCGCCTTTAAGCGAAAGGGAAAGACCCTTTTTTACGGCATCTTCAAATAAAACTGTTACCTGCGCTGTGGGCAAATCTGCTGGTATAAGCATGGACTGCGCGGTCATGGTATTTTCCTGATGGCAAAGCTTTGATTTTCTGTCACGTCCGCAGTGATGAATATTAGCTCCCATTCAAAGGCAACGCAGAATTGGTGCACAGCTTCAATAACGCCGTAGCGATACCATTTAACAAAATTGCCCATGGTATAATCATGCCCGGTAATAATGCCGCCTGGCTTTATTTTCGGTGAATACGCGCACAGTTCACGGATGGTGGTTTCATATGAGTGATCGGTGTCAATATAGATCCAGTCAAGCGAGTTTTCTTCAAACTGGCTTGCCATGTCGACGGATAATCCTCGTTTAATTTCAATTACATTCTGCTCAAGCTCTTTCGCAAAACGCGTAGTGACGCTTTCAAACAGTCCATCGTGATAGCGTTCCGTATGCCAGGCATCGACCAGAAACAGTTTTTTGGGGGCGCAGATTTCAAGGATTTTTTCGCTGAAATCGCCTTTATCAACGCCTATTTCAGCGACCACGGCGTTTTTTGGCATCAGGCCTAATAATTCATCCCGGTCTAATAATAACTGACAGTTTTCCATGTTCTGCCGTTGAAGCTTAACTCTTGGCAGGCGCTCTTCATAATTGGCTTTTTGCTGATGTGCATTAGCCATATATTGAGAAATAATTGTATTTATAATTTGTTCGTCTTCGGGAGTCATAAGTTAAAACCGTTAATTTGTCAGATAGCCATGTCTCAATAAAGGGAAAGAGACGACCTGCGGATATTCGCGTGGAGCGTAATTCAACGTTGCGCATGAATTACCTGCTCACGCGTTATCGGTTAACCCTGCTCATACAGCCAGTTTTCCGGCTCGCTGATATTTAACAGATTTTGCAGAATGTCCTGCTGCATGGTCAGCACCGTAATATTGCGATCATTCAGCGCTTTGCACTCGGCGGCGACCTGTTCAAGGGAACCCCAGAGGGTGGTTAACTGTTTTTGATGGGCAGCAGGAAGGCGAGAAAAGAGCGTGCGCAGGCCGGGCGTGCCGACGGGAATACCCAGCTGGGTGAGCAGCTGGTAGCGCTGTTTGCTGTTGTGCGACAACTGCTCGTAGCAGGCGATAAGCTGCGGGTTAAGCTGGTCCAGCTTTGCCGTATCGCGTGCAATAAGCCACTGGCGCTGGTCGGCGAGCAGGGTTTTCAGTTTGCCATAGGTGTCGCGGTCTTCGACCATACCCTGAACCAGCGTTTTGACGCACTGTGCGGCGTTACTCATTTTTACCTCTGATAATATTTCTCGATTGCGCTGGTCAGCGAGTCGAGATCGACGCTGATTTTCCCGCTGGCAATCGCTTCTTTCATACTGGCTACACGCGCCATGTCGATCTCTGGCAGAGCTGCCATCTGGGTCTGCGCATCGCCAAGAACGGGGTCGATGGCTGCGGTTTTTGTCGTTTTCATCTCTTCAGCGCCGGTCTTGCGCACCGGGGCCGCAGAGCTGGCCTGGTTGATCGCGCTCGTCATTGCATACTGGCTGGATGTCACTTTCATCGCATTACTCCATCATCGGATTTTTATTGGTCGTTTTCGCCGGGGCGGAAAGTGGCTTTCCGGGCGCCTTACCAGGGTAAAGCGGCGCATGAACGGCAAAACTTAAACGCGGCGAGGATTTTATTTCGCCGCGGTATAGCCGGTTCTGACAACGCCCATATCAATGACCATTGCCGTCACTTCGCGTTCGCTGCTTTCGTTTTTCACCTTGATCATCTCCCCTTTACGGCCCTTTTTCGACGCAATCCCCATGGTGCGTGCTTCCACGCCGTCCTGGTCGGCAATCATTAACACCCGCTGGCCGCGCTCGACCATGACCGGTGAATCCAGCTGGCTCAGGCTCAGCGGCTGCAGCTCGCGGATACGGCGTTTCAGCGTCAGGCCCACCACGTCGTCCGGGCGGGTGATGTAGCCGCTGCGCAAATTGCTGATATTGAATTTTCTGCGCGTGATGTCGGACGCGGTCATCACATGCCCGCGCTCCAGGGTGTTTTTGGCCATCAGCACCTGCAGGTAGATGTCCGGTTTGACCGTGACGGCGATGTCCCACCCGCTTGCGGCGTCGCAGCGCACGTCAAAGCGCAGGCGGCGCAAGTCCAGGCGCTCGCCGCCCGGAGAGCTGATGCTCAGCGGCACGGGGCACGGGGCGTAGTTCGATATCTCGGCGGGAATAAACAGGTTGAGCTTCGCCTGGTAATCCTCCCAGCGCTGACGTTCCGCCTCATGACGAATAAGGTCGGCAGCCTGCTGCTGAACGAGGGCATAAACCTGCTTGCGCGCGGTGGAGGGTTGCGGCTGTGCCACGGCGGAAAACGCGAGAAAGCAGAGCAGCGCAGTCGGCATGGCCCGGCGGAAACGGCGCTTCCCGTTTGCGGTCGCGGTTGTAGGAAAATCTTTATAAATCATGATGTTGTAAACCTGGCACGATAGTTGCTTTAAAAGGCTGAAGCAACAGGACTATCGCAGCGTCCATCATCACGAAGGAGTGAGTTGTGAGTATTACGTTTGATAAGGCATTGGGTGTTCATCCGCAGGCTGTAGCACTTCGACTTTCCAGGGCGGAACTGCTTTCAGCAAATCTGGCTAACGTCGATACCCCCAATTTCCAGGCTAAAGATATTGATTTTGCCGCTGAGATGCAACGTTCGCAGCAGGATTTCTTTCCCGGCTCAGCGCCGCAGGAGATGTATCGCGTGCCCTATCAGCCCTCCTCGGACGGTAACACCGTCGCGCTGGATGTGGAACAGGCGGAGTTTTCTAAAAACGTGCAGGACTACCAGATGAGCCTGGCGTTTTTAAACATGAAATTCACCGGCCTGAAGAAGGCAATTGAAGGTAAGTAATTGAATCAGGTGACAGAAAATGGCTTTTAGCGATATCTACCGCGTTTCGGGTTCAGCAATGACGGCGCAAACCGTTCGCCTGAATACCATCGCCAGTAACCTCGCCAACGCCGAAACCCCGGCGGTGGATGAGGGGAATGTGTACAAGGCGCGTCGTCCGGTATTTGCCGCGGTTTACCAGAACGATGAGCTGATGAGCGACAAGGCCCTGTCCGGTGCCCGCGTTCAGGTTCTGGACGTGGTGGAGTCAGGAAATGCGGTGCAGCGCTACGAGCCGCATCACCCGATGGCTAACCCGGACGGCTACGTCTGGTACCCGGACATCAACGTGGTGGAAGAGATGGCCGACATGATGTCGGCGTCGCGTAACTTCGAAACCAACGTCGATGTTCTTAACAATGTGAAAAGCATGCAGCAGAGCCTGCTGCGTCTTGGTGAGGCGTAATACATGAGCGTAAACGGCGTTTCGACTCAAGCGAGCGATACCGCAACCACAACGGACAGCGGCATCGCCCCCAACGACAACAGTGCAGCAGGGATGACCAATCTCTTTATGAAGCTGCTGGTGGCGCAGATCCAGAACCAGGATCCGCTTAACCCGACGGACGGGACCGAGTACGTCGGCCAGCTCGCGCAGCTGACGCAGGTGCAGTCGATGGAAAACATGACGGTGGGGATGCAGAACATCGGCGTGCTGATGGACAACCTGCAAACCCTGTCGACGGGCAACCTCGTCGGGCAAAAAGTGATGGTGCAAACCGACACGCTCCAGACCGATGGCAGCACCAGCGTCGATGGCCGCCTGACGCTGGAACATGCTGCCAATACCGTTACCGTCATTCTGAAAGACGAGAGCGGCAAGGAAACCAAAGTTGAGCTGGGCAAGCAGGAAGCCGGAGAGGTGAACTTTACCGTCGACCCGAAAGCACTGGGGCTGAAAGAGGGTAAATACACCATGACGGTCGTTACCGACACCGATGAGCAGAAGGTGCCGATCGAAGTGAGCGGCGTGGTGAACAACGTGCGTATCCCCGTCGATGGCAGCGCGATTGTGCTCAATATTCCGGGCATTGGCGATGTGCCTTATCACCAGATTACGCAGTTTGGCCAGACGCAGCCGAATAACAACACCTCCAAAAAATTGATGAGTTAATCAGGAACCTTTATGAGCTTTGATATTGCAATTTCTGGCTTGAACGCCATCAACGAGCAGCTGGGCGCGATCTCTAACAACATTGCTAACTCCGGGACCGTGGGCTTTAAGTCTGGCCGTGCGGAGTTTGCGTCTCTGTATGCCGAAGGTCAGCCGCTGGGCGTGGGCGTGACCAACGTTGCGCAGAGTATTTCCAAAAACGGAACCGTTTTTGCTTCTGCCAGCAGCCTCGATCTGGCGATCAACGGCCAGGGCTTTTTCGTCATGCGCGACAGCTCGGGCTCCACAGCCTATACCCGCGCGGGCTACATGCAAACCGACAGCAACGGTAATTTGGTCAATAACCAGGGCATGTACCTGCAGGGTTATCCCGTCGATGCCAACGGCGTGATCCAGACCGGGACCGTCGGCAACCTGACCATCAGCAGCGGCTCACTTCCGGCAAAAGCAACCAGCTCGCTGGACTTCACGGCTAACCTCAACGCCAACGAGGAGAAACCGAAGACGGCAACGTTTGATCCGACCGACGAAACCTCCTACAACCACACCTACGCCACCCAGGTGTATGACTCGTTAGGCCGTGAACACACCCTGAAGCAGTACTTCGTGAAAACCGACGATAACACCTGGCAGGTGCACTACTACATGGACGATAAGTCCATGGGCGACGCGAAGGACATGACCTTTAACGAGCAGGGCATTCTGTTGAAGCCTAACGGTGCGGTCAATCTCACTGCCGCCATCCCCGGTGCGGACAGCATTTCCCTGGACCTGAACTACAACGGCACGACCCAGTTCGGCTCTGATTTCTCCGTCAGCAAAAACAACGGTAATGGCTATGCCTCCGGCGAGCGTACCGGCCAGACCATTGATAAAGACGGTAGCGTATACGCGACCTTCTCTAACGGCGAGCGTCTGCTGCAGGGGCAGGTGGTCCTGGCGAACTTCTCTAACCCGAACGGCTTGTCCTCACAAAACGGCACCACCTGGACGCAGACCGCCAGCTCCGGCGCGCCGCTGCTCGGCACGCCGGGGACTGGATTGCTGGGCGCGCTGACCTCCAACACCCTGGAAGGCTCTAACGTGAACCTGACGGATGAACTGGTCGGGCTGATGACCGCCCAGCGTAACTATCAGGCCAACACCAAAGTGATCAGCACCAACGACAGCATGATGACGGCGCTGTTCCAGGCGGTGTAATGGACCACTTAATCTATACCGCCGTGAGCGGGGCCTCCCGCAGCCTCGCGCAACAGCAGATCCACGCCAACAACCTGGCGAACGTCAACACGCAGGGGTTCCGTCACGATCTGGATAACGCCCTGTCGCAGCAGATCCAGGGCGAGGGGTATGCCTCGCGCTTTCTGGTGCAGCAGCAGCAGGGCGGCGTTGACCTGACGCCGGGCGCCACGCGCGACACCGGGCGCGATCTCGACGTTGCCATCAAAGGCAGCGGCCTGATTGCGCTGGTGAGCGGCAACCGCGAGGTCTATACCCGCAACGGCCAGATCCAGGTCGGCCCGGAAGGGGATCTGACCATCGACGGCCTGCCCGTGGCTGGCGACAACGGCCCGATCGTGCTGCCGCCGTTCTCGTCCATCAACATCGCTGACGACGGCGTGATCTCCATCGTACCGGACGACGGCAACGTGGCCGCGCCGATGGACGTCGACCGCATCAAGCTGGTGGACATCCCCGCGTCGCAGCTCAGCAAAGATGCGGCCGGATTTATGATCACTAACGCCAACGTCAATCCGCGTACGGAGGAGGTGGAGCTGGTCTCGGGCCATCTCGAAAGCTCTAACGTGTCGGCGATTTCTGAGATGGTCGCCAGCATTGCCCTTAACCGCCAGTTCGAAGCGCAAATCAAGATGATGAAGGCGGCGGAAGATCTGGCGACGGCAGGCAACCGCCTGCTGCGTAACACCTGATGTAGTAAGGAATAACGATGAATCCTGCTTTATGGATCAGTAAAACCGGTCTTGCCGCGCAAGACGCCAAGATGAGCGCAATCTCCAATAACCTGGCGAACGTTAATACCACCGGGTTCAAGCGCGACCGCGTGATGTTCGCCGATCTGTTTTACCAGAATCAGCGCACGCCGGGCGGCCAGCTTGATCAGAACAACACCTCGCCAACCGGTATTCAGTTCGGGACCGGCGTAAAAATCCTCGGCACCCAGAAAGAATTCTCGACCGGCAATATTCAGAACACCGGACAGAAGCTGGACGTGGCGATCACCGGTCAGGGCTTTTTCCAGGTTGAAACCAGCGATGGAGACATTGCCTATACCCGCGCCGGTAACTTCCAGAAAAACCCGGACGGCATGCTGACCAATGCGCAGGGGCTGCCGCTGGTGCCGCAGATTGAGCTCCCGGACAACGTGAAAGATATCCAGATTGGCAAAGACGGCACCGTCACCGCCACGGTGGCGGGCGAAACCGATCCGGTGGAGCTGGGCCAGATTACGCTGGTCAATTTCGTCAATCCGGCCGGACTGGAAGCCATCGGCGGCAACCTGTATCGCGAAACGGCAGCAAGCGGTGAAGCGGTCGAGGGCGTGGCGGGAGAAGAGGCGTTCGGTCAACTCGAGCAGGGATCGCTGGAAGGCTCGAACGTCCAGGTGGTGGAAGAGATGGTCGATATGATCACCGTCCAGCGCGCCTATGAGATGAACGCCAAAATGGTCTCGGCGGCGGATGACATGCTGAAGTTTGTCACGCAGTCGATGTAACGCGTGAAGCGAAGTGAACGAAAAATGAAAAAGCAGTTAGTTATCGGCTTTTTTGCGCTGCTGCTGGCCGGGTGTGAAAGCCCGGCCCTGCTGGTGCATAAAGACGACGCGGCCTTCGCGCCGCCGGAAGATTTTAGTCTGCCACCCACTCAGGTACAGGGGGGCGGTCTCTACAACGCCAATTACAACTGGTCGTTAACCCAGGATCGCCGCGCCTACCGCGTGGGCGACATTCTGACGGTAAAGCTGGATGAATCCACCCAGGCCAGCAAGCAGGCGCGCACCAACTTTGGTAAGAAAAACGATGTCTCTATCGGCGTACCGGAGGCTTTCGGCCACTCGGTGGATAAGCTCTCTGGCTCGATAGACGGCAACCGTAACTTCAATGGTAATGCCACCTCACAGCAGCAGAACAGCCTGCGCGGTGCCATCACCGTTGCGGTCTACAAGGTGCTGCCGAACGGCGTGCTGGCGATCCGCGGGGAAAAATGGCTCACCCTCAACCAGGGGGATGAGTACATGCGCGTCACCGGGTTGGTGCGTGCGGAGGACATCGAGCGCGATAACTCGGTCTCGTCTCAGCGCATTGCCAACGCGCGGATCTCCTATGCCGGACGCGGCGCGCTCAGCGATGCCAACTCGGCAGGCTGGCTGACCCGCTTCTTCAACCATCCGCTGTTCCCGATTTAATGGAGTCTGCCATGCGTAAAGCAATGCTATTTCTGATGCTGCTGTGGTCGACAGGCGCGGCGGCGGAGCGTCTGGGCAACGTCGTGGATATTCAGGGCGTGCGCGGCAACCAGCTGGTGGGCTACAGCCTGGTGGTTGGCCTGGACGGGACCGGCGATAAAAATCAGGTGAAGTTTACCAGCCAGTCGGTGACCAACATGCTGCGCCAGTTTGGCGTTCAGCTGCCGACCAAAATTGACCCGAAGGTGAAGAACGTCGCCGCCGTGGCGATCAGCGCCACGCTGCCGCCGGGCTACGCGCGGGGTCAGGCGATTGACGTGACCGTCTCCTCGATCGGCGATGCCAAAAGCCTGCGCGGCGGAACGCTGCTCCTCACCCAGCTGCGCGGTGCGGACGGTGAAGTCTACGCCCTGGCGCAGGGGAACGTGGTGGTCGGCGGCGTTAAGGCCGAAGGCAACAGCGGCTCCAGCGTGACCATCAATACCCCCACCGTAGGTCGCGTGCCGAACGGCGGCTCGGTGGAGCGCGAAATTGCGTCCGATTTTCAGCAAAACCAGCAGGTGATCCTCAACCTGAAACGCCCAAGCTTCAAAACCGCCAACAGCGTGGCGGTTGCGCTGAACAATGCGTTCGGCTCGGGCACGGCGACGGCGCAGAGCGCGACGAACGTGGCGGTTAACGCCCCGCTGGCCGCCGGTGAGCGCGTGGCCTTTATGTCGATGCTGGAAGATGTGCAGATCAACGCCGGCAAGCAGCCGCCGCGCGTGGTGTTTAACGCCCGCACCGGAACGGTGGTGATTGGCGACGGCGTGGTGGTGCGCGCGGCGGCGGTGTCGCACGGCAATCTGACCGTGACCATCCGCGAATCGTCCAACGTCAGCCAGCCGGGCGCCTTTAGCCAGGGCCGGACCGTGGTCACCCCGGACAGCGACGTCAACGTCGATCGTGGCCGTGGGCAGATGGTTGAGATCTCGGCGGGAACCAGCCTGCGCAGCATTGTGAACACGCTGAACAGCCTGGGTGCCGCGCCGGACGACACGATGGCGATCCTGCAGGCGCTGCATGAAGCGGGCGCGCTGGATGCGGAACTGGTCGTCATTTAAGGAGACAGCATGCTACAGGCGATTCACTCTCAGACCAGCGTACTGCCCGGTGATATCACCGGGCAGGTGAAACCGCAGAACCTTGAGCAGGCGGCGGAGCAGTTCGAAGCCATGTTTTTACGCTCAATGATGAAACAGATGCGAAAAGCGTCGCAGGCGCTGGTGGACGATAACCCGTTCGACAGCAAACAGCAGCGCATGATGCAGGAGTTCTACGACGACAAGCTCACCTCTCAGCTGGCGTCACAGCGCAGCACCGGCATGGCGCAGATGATTATTGCGCAGTTGGGGCCGCAGGAGAGCGCGTCGCTTAAGAATGGGCCACAACCGGTCGCTTTAGAGGAACATCCACAGGAATTAAAAACCCCCGTTGTGCCGGTAATGCGTCGCGGGCAGGAGTAAACCATGAACATGATCAATATTGCCTGGAGCGGTTTGCAGGCGGCGCAGTTTGGGATGAGCGTGACCTCCATGAACATCTCTAACGCGCTGACGCCAGGCTACAGCCGTCAGGGTATTATCCAGAGCTCGGTGGTGACCATGGGCCAGGGCGGCATGTCCGCCGGGGCCGGGGTGCAGGTCGAGAGTATTCGCCGCGTCTCCGATCAGTACCTGACCAATCAGGTGTGGCAGAGCAACAGCAAGGCCAGCTACTACGGCATCAACAACCAGTATCTTAGTTCGCTTGAGAAAGTGATCGGCACCGATTCCACCAGCCTGGGCACCGGTCTGGACGACTTCTTTTCCGCATTAAGCGCGTTGACCAAAGAGCCGGAAAGCGAAGCAAGCCGTCAGCAGCTACTGAACCAGGCCGGCTCGCTGGCGACCCGCTTTAACAACATGAACGACTTCATTAACAGCCAGAAGACGTCGGTCACTAACCAGCGCAACACCATGGTAGGGCAGATCAACAGCCTGACGGCGGGGATCGCGGATTACAATAAAAAAATCATGGAGATGGACTCCACCGGCGGCAACAGCAACGTGCTGCGCGACCAGCGCGATGAGCTGGTCAAACAGCTAAGCACCTATGCCGATGTGAAAGTCACTGAGGACAGCAACGGCAGCTACGCCGTGGCGATGAAAAACGGCCAGCCGCTGGTCAGCGGCAAAGTGGCGGGCGAGCTGAGCAGCAGCCTCGACGGCAACGGTAATCCGGTGTTAAGCCTGAACTTCTCCAATACCAGCTTCTCATTAAATCCGTCGACGGGCGGGCAGCTCGGCGCGCTGTACGACTATGAAACCGGCGAACTGGCACAGATGCAGTCGTCGGTGCAGGGCATGGCAGAGGCCGTGGCAACGCTCTTCAACGACCAGCTGGCGAAAGGCTTCGATAAGAACGGTAATCCCGGTAAACCGCTGTTCACTTTTGACCTGAAAAACCCGGCCGGGATTTTGCAGGTTAACGATCTCAAGCAGGACGAGCTGGCCCTCTCCGACAATCCGGACGAGCAAGGTAACGATGGCAACCTGCAGGAGCTGATCAAGATTAAAAACCAGAAGGTCGACATCGGCGGCATGGGCAATATGAGCCTCAACGAAGGGGCCGCGGCGATCATCTCCAATATCGGTATCGCCAGTAAAAAATCCAAAAGCGAGCTTGAAGCGGCACAGGGCGTACTGGACCAGGCGCAGCTTCAGCGCAATAACCTCAGTGCGGTAAACAATGATGAAGAGGCGATTAACCTGCAGGTTTACATGCAGGCGTATCAGTCCAACGTCAAGGTGATCGCCACCGGCAACCAGATTTTCAACGACCTGTTAGGCCTGTTTTAACCGGCGTTAAGGAACCCAACTATGCGAATCAGTAGTCTTTATAACTCCGACGCCATGATGGCGCAGCTTGGTGTTAACGGCACCCGCATGAGCAAGCTGGTGGAACAGATGGCCACGCAGAAGCGGATCAACGTCCCGTCCGACGATCCGGTTGCCGCGACGCGCCTGGTGCAGCTTAACCGCGAACAGTCGGCCATTAAGCAGTACCAGAGCAACATCACCGGCCTGAGCGGTTCACTCTCAGGCCAGGAGGCGCACGTGACCGCCATGAGCAACCAGCTGCTGTCAATGAACGATAAGCTGCTGGCCGCCGCCAACGGTACGCACAGCAGTGAAGATATGAAAGGGTTTGGTGCGGAGCTGTCGTCCATGCTCGATTCGCTGGTGGCGTCGATCAACGCCCAGAACGAAAGCGGCGGATACCTCTTCTCCGGCACCAAAACTGATACCAAACCGGTGGTTTGGGATGAAACCCAGGGTAAATACGTTTATCAGGGCAATAACGGCACGCGTGAAACCACGGTGGCGAATGGCGTAAACGTGACGGAAAACACCAACGTCACGGCGGCGTTCTCCGGCAGCGGCGACGACCTTGAGATGCTGAACAAGCTCAAGGCGCTGAGCGATAAGATGCAGGATCCGGATGTGCCGGTCGCGGATTATCAGGACGATATCAACGAGATGATTTCGCTTTCCGGTCAGACCCGTGACAAAGTGGCGGCGCTGTTTACCGACCTGGGTGGCCGTCAGAACCGCCTGACGATGCTGGCCGATGCGCATACGGATGTCAGCATGGCGAACGACCAGGTGGTACGCGATCTCTCCGACGCCGACCCGGCGACGACCTCGATTAACCTGCAGCTCTATACCAACTCGGTGCAGATCACCAACAAAGCGTACAGCATGATTAGCCAGCTCTCGCTCTTCAGTATGTTGTAATGGTTATGCAAGTCGGCTTAAAAACAACCTCGTTAACCACCACGCCCGGCGCCGTCAGAACGACGCCGGGCGCGGCACCCTCTATTGCGCGTACCGGGCAGGCGGAAAACGTACGTCACAACGCGCCGCCGTTTCCCGAATCTGCGCTGCTTTCACGACGCCCGCTGCGCTACAACGTTCAGCTTAATCAGCAGCTCACGGCAGTGCAAAAGGCGGAAAATTATCTCTCAGAAACCGAGACGCAGCTGCTGATGCTGCGCCATCAGGCGACGCGCGGCAACGCCAGCGAGCCGTCGGCCTCCGTTAACGCGCTGTTGCAGCAGCGCAGCACGCTGTCGGGCGGAACGGTTGACCGCAACTTTAACGTCACCCTGCAGCAAAAAAGCCAGGTGACGTTTACCCTGCCGGGGCTGGAAAAAATACTCGAACAAACCCCGGGCGAGACGCTGGTGTTTGCGCTCGGCGGCAGCAAGCGTGAGCTGACGGGCGTGTCGATACCGGCAAACGCCACGCCGCGTCAGGCGCTGGTACAGCTTAACGTCGGGCTGGGTCGGCTGGGTATTCACGCCGCGTTAAAAAGCGACGGGCAGGCGGTGTTTCAGGTGGATGAAGCGCTCTGGCCGCGGGTAAGCCAGCATTTGAGCGTGCGCGGTGAAGGGCAGCAGTTCCCGGCGGAGGCCTTTACGCTGCTCGCGCCACAGGCGGAAGTCAGCCAGGAGGATGAAGTCGGGCAGCTTACGCGCCAGTGGGAGCGGGGGGCCAGCGGCAAGCTACAGCAGACGCTGGAAAAAATCACCCGCGAGCGGAGCAAGCTGCATCAGCATCAGGAGCGCGTCTCATCGCGTATTCAGGATATGTCGACGGCCTATACGCCGCGCGAAGCGCTCGACACGGCGCGGGCGCTGGGCGATGCGCTGGCGAAAAGCGGTAAGCAGTTCGGATTGCTTTCTCAGGCGCTGTCGGCGCAGGGGAACGTTTCGCTGACCACGGTGAAGAATTTATTGGGTTAAGCTTTTCTTCCGGCCGGGGCGGCTGATGGCTGCCGCCCCGACGTCTTGCTGAAACCGCCTCTGCGTTTACTTGCGCAGGGGATACAAAAATATCGCCCCGCTTTGCCCTGCCACCAGCTGTTCGGCACTGCCATTGACCGGCTGCATCCAAAAATCAACGTGCATCAGCATATCCACCAGGCCATCAATCATCAGCCCCTTCTGGGCGGTGCTGTAGTAGATCGGCGTATAAGAATAGAATCGCTTACCATTTTGCTCGTTGATTTCAGTGAATTTGCCCTTCAGCACGAACCGGTTGTCATTCGGGCTGGTGATGGTCGTCAAAATGGCATGGTTGACGGTTTGCATATGCGAGTCGTATATCTCTTTACGTTTCGACATGAGATCGTAAAAGCCCAGCTGCAAAAACCCTTCGATATTGGCCTGCGGCGAAACGGGGGTGTGCCATACCCGCACGCCGGTAAAGACCGCGGCGGCAATCAGAACGTAGCTCAGCAGCCACTTCCAGTTAAGAACAGGTTTCCATCTCACTGATTTTCCTCCTCGTTTCGCGAAGTATGAGATTGTTCAGTTGCGTCGGGTCGATGCGCCAGTGGTAGATCGCCATCACCAGCTGTTTGCTGTCGCAGCGGCTTTTTAACGCGAAGGTGTAGTTCAGCGTCTGGTTGATGCTCTGGTAATAGACGGTCATCTGCACTGACTGCGGCTTGAGTTGCTGATTAATGGCGTAAAGCGAATCTTTAATCTTGCTGTAAAAATCCTCTTTATTCATCGCCAGGCGGTTGGCTTCGGAGATCTCGTAGATGCGGATATTGCTGTAAACGCCCGTCTCTTGTTCGGTTGCGATCAGGCGTGAACCCTGCGACGTGGCGTATTGCCAGCCCGCCGCCCCGCTGATAGCCACCACGATGAAAACCAGTAAAGCGATGAACAGGTGATGACGCCGTGGCCGCGGTACGTCCTGAAAGGTCATCGCCTGGGGCTGAACGGCTTCCGGCTCCGGCTGAACGAGGAGATCCGGCGCGGGCGGCAGTACGTCTGGCTCCTCGGTCACAACCTCCTCAACCTGCGCGGCGGGCGGCTCGATGTCTTCACTGTCATGCTCAACGGCGCGGCACCAGGCCTGCTCCAGCAAATACCCTTTTTTGGGAATGGTTTTAATAATTTTTTGAGCTTTGCCATCATCTTCCAGCGCGGTGCGTAATGCGTGAATGGCGTTTGGAAGACTATTATTCCCGATAACCCGCCGCTCCCAGACGAGGGTGGTAAGTTCTTCTCGGGTCAGTATTTTTCCGGCATTGTTTACAAGGACATCAAGTAGCTTTAATTGATACTCGCCCAGACGCTTTCTTTCACCTGTAACAAGGCTAATAATCGCGCCTGAGGGTAAATCGACTAACCAGTTGTTGATTGAATAATAGGTTTTATTCATGGCAAGTGATGGTGGATATCCACTCCTGAAGAATTTAATTTGCCAGGCATTGTGCACAAGTTAAGCACAATGCTTAATGTAAATTAATCATTAAGTCCGTTTAAAATTCGCTGGGAATTGCCGCTTGCCTGCGGAAATGGTGCAAAGAAAAGGCACAGCCTGGTGTGAAAAGCCAACATTCCCGATTTCCAGGAGGAAAGTCAGCCAGGCATTTTAAGCCTTTTCGTAGGCGTGATTAGGAAGATTCGCTTCCGGGAGACATTTTTACGCTATAAAAGTGTGATGTGCAACAAATTATTAAGCAAATAATTTGATGGCGTATTAATACACTTAATGAAAAGTTAAAAAAGATGGAGTGTTGATATTTTTATTAACATCTTTTGCCGCATTGTAATTAATTTGATCGGCGTCGGTATTTTGCGAATGAGAGTCTTTCCTGTTCGTGAATAAAAAACGTAAGAATTTGTTATATGAATTTAAGTTTCAGCGTTGTTGTGCCGCTTCTATTTCTTTTTTAATTGTTTTTTAAGTTCTTTCTTATTCGCTTTCCGGCTAAGCGCGCGTACCGGGTGCGATAAACAGATAAATAATTTTTTTTCATTTTCGATTTAATTCGCCATCACGCTGTGTCGTTTTACCTGAGTACCAGAGAGAAGAACCTGACAGACAGGTTCAAAAGGAGAATTCAAACATGGCACTTTCTATTTTTACTAACGCCTCTTCCATGGCTTCTGTTAACGCGCTGAATAAATCCAACAGCATGCTGTCTACTGCAATGGAGCGTCTGGGTACCGGTAAACGCATCAACTCCGCAGCGGATGACGCAGCAGGCCTGCAGATCGCTACCCGTCTTCAGGGTCAGACCAACGGTATGGCCGTTGCACAGCGCAACATCTCTGACGCAACCGCACTGCTGCAGACCGCTGAAGGCGCGTTTGATGAAGTGAGCAACATCATGTACCGCATGAAAGACCTGGCAACCCAGGCTGCGAACGACACGAACCAGGAAAAAGATCGTGATGCGATCAACCAGGAACTGAACGAACTGAATTCAGAACTGAATAACATCATGAAAAATACCTCTTACGGCGGCGAAAAACTGTTCGCTTCCGGCGGTAAATTCAGTAAAGAGATGAATTTCCAGATTGGCTCAACTGCTGACGAGAAGATGACGGTCGATCTGTCTAAAGAATTTAAAGCTTCCACTGCATCTGGCGCATCCGGTGCTTCAACGTCAATGATCGACAAAGACGGTAACTTCACTGGTATTAGCGCTTCTGGTTCTAAATACCTGTCTACCGTAAGTGGTGCGAGCGGCGCATCTGCAACGACGACCATCAACCTGAAAGATGCTGAGGCGGCACAGGACTTCATGAAGGATCTGGAATCTACCCTGAACGGCGTAGGTAACGTACGTGCGAAGTTGGGTGCGAACATCAACCGTCTGGGCCACACCGCGGCCAACCTGGCGAACATGAAAGACAACACCGACCTGGCGCTGGGTAACATCCGCGACGCTGACTTTGCCTCCGAAGCATCCAGCATGACGCGTAACCAGATGCTGGCGCAAACCAGTATGTCCATGCTGAAACAGTCCAACAGCATGTCCGGTATGGTGATGTCCCTGCTGGGCTAATCATCAACACCGTTTCAATAAACACCGCTGTAAGGCGGTGTTTTTGTTTGCGGCACTTCCCTTCCTGCTATTTCCCATCCGGGGAAAGTTGCCTTCCCTCTTAATCGTAACATACTGAATAGTATCAATATAAAAATTGGCACGACAGTTGCATAAAACAGGCATGGTTTAGCAACAGGTGCGAACGGAGAACATAAACATGGCAGATTTTAGCAGCATTGATCCCCAGACTCTGGCTCAGCAGCTGGCGACATACGACATCATGTCTTTGCAAAACCAATTGAAGACCAAAACCAGCACCATGAATTCCCAGAAAAAAGCCCTGGATGCCCTGAAAACGGCGCTGGGTGATTTTCGCACCGCGATGTCCGGGCTGAACGGGGACAGCGCGGGCATGTTGAAAAACAGCGTCACCATGAACCGCGAGGGGATTGCCAATATTACGGCCAACTCGAACGCGCTGAAGGGGACCTACAACATTGAGGTGACAAAGCTGGCCTCATCCCATCAGATTGGCTTCGACGGCATGACCGACGAGGATATTAAAAACCGTACCGGCATGATGGACATCAAGCTCGGTGAGAAAACCTTTTCCGTCAACCTCGACGACATGGAAAGCCTCAGTGATTTGACCAAGGCTATCAACGGTAACGAGGATAATCCTGGCGTAACCGCGTCGCTGATCCGCACCGACGGCAGCGTCACGCTGATGCTGAGCAGCGATGAGAGCGGCGCGAAAAATACCATCTCCGTCGGCGGAACGGGCGGTTTCAACATGGCGGACGCCCAGGTGATTTCTCCGGCGTCTGACTCTGAAATCAAAATGGGTGATATGACCTTCACCAACAGCTCCAACACCCTGGATAAGCTGATTGACGGCGTCACGATTGAGCTCACCTCCCTGACAGAAGCGGGCAAACCGCTGACGGTCTCTGTGAATACCGACAATGCGGGCACCAAAGAGCAGCTTCAGACCTTTGTTGATGCTTACAACACGCTGCAGGACACGCTCACCAAGCTCACAAAAAGCGGCAACGGCGATGATGAAACGCGCGGCGCGTTTGCCGGTGACGCCACCATGTCCTCCCTCGATCGCGAGCTGAATGACGTGATGCGTCAGGTCTTTGGCGGCAAACGCATGTCCGATTTCGGCATTACGGCGGACAAAGACGGCAAGCTGGAGATCGACAGTAAAAAGCTGGACGACGCCATCAAGGCTGACCCGCAGACCCTCAACGATCTGTTCAACGGCAAAGAGGGGATGCTGAGCAAAATGGACAAGTCGCTTGACCGTTATCTCAACTCGACCAACGGGTTGCTGAAAGGCCGTCAGGACGTGCTTGATCGCCAGCAAAGCGACATCGACACCAAAACGGACGCCATGAACGCGCGTTACGAAAGCTCTTACAACCGCTATCTGAAGCAATTCACGCAGCTGCAGAAGGCGATGTCACAGATGAACAACACCATGAGTATGTTTGGTTTAGCGTAAGGAATGACCGCTTTTATGTACGGGAACGAGCAGCAGGGCTTCGGCCATTATCAACAATCCGATCTGGCTATTCAGGCCGCCGCCGCCAATCCGCATCAGCTGGTGTTGATGCTGTTTAACGGCCTGATGGACGAACTGGTGCGGGCCAAAAGCCATATCGCCGCACGCCGCTTCGACCGCAAAGTGCAGAGCATTAATAAGTGCATCGATATTCTCAATGCCCTCACCAGTTCGCTGGATTTTGAGAAGGGCGGCGAGCTGGCGTTAAGCCTGGCCAACCTTTACGACTACTGTGTGTATCGGCTTTACGATGCCAGCCACAAGCTCTCCGTCGCAAGCATCGAAGAAGTGGAGGTGATCCTCGCTAACCTGCAGGACGGCTGGGAAAGAATGGGGACGCAGCAGAATGGATGATGTACAGGTCATGCGTTATCTGGCGCGTTCCCTGACTCATGCGGCCAGTCAGCACGACTGGCCGGCAATGCAGAACGTTGACGCCCAGATCGCTGCGCTGCTGGCCTCGCTGAAAGGCCAGACCCTGAGCGCGGAAAAACGCGAGGCGCTGGCTGACCTTCAGCAAACGCACGCCAACGTCAGCCGGTTCTGCCAGGCGCAAAGCGACGATCTGGAGCAGAAGATGGCGAGCGCGCGCCGTAATCGCGAAGGGGCGACCGCCTATGCGCTGTTTGCCGATGCTGAGGATAGGGGCCAATGAACCTGATGCTTTCACAGCTGACGCAGCTTCCCGTTGCCGCCGATCCGACCGACGTCGCGCCGGTGCAGCCCGCCGACGCCGGGGCTGCCGCTGTGCCCGAAAATCAGGATGCGGCCAGCCAGGCCACACCTGCCTTTAACGACGCGCTGCTGAATATCGTTAATTCGCTGCTGGGCGGCGAGCAGCCGCGCGACAACGCCATGGTTCTGGCCGACGTGAAAGCGAAAGATGACAGCGATGACGACCAGGACACGCAGACCCCTGATGCACAAACGCTGGCGCAAAACCTGATCGGTTCGCCGCAGCAACTGCTGGATGCGCTGCTGATGGCCAGCCGGATGCCGACGAAAACGCTTAACGCGACGTCGGAGAGCGTACCGCTACCCGGCGACAGGCTGAAGATGCAGAGTTTCGCCGTGGGCAATCCGCCCATTGCCACACCGCTGAAAGCCGTGCCGCAGCCGATGGCCTTATCCCTCACGCCCGAGCCTGCAACGGATGTGGCGACCAAACCGGCGATGACGGAATTCACCAAAACGCTGGCAACGGTGCTGCCCGTGGCCGGGCAACCGACTGCCGTGCAGACCCCGTCCACCGTGACGGACAAACAGCCGGTTAACCTGCCGCCGATCAAGATGGACGCAGACGAAGCAAAGTGGGCGCAGCAGCTGCACAGCGCGCTTAACGATCGTCTGCAGATCCAGGTCCGAAACCAGGTTCAGCACGCCACGATCCGTCTGGATCCGCCGGAGATGGGCAAAGTGGATATCTCCCTGCAGATCGAAAACGGGCGCATGCAGGTGCATATCAGCGCCAGCAACGGTGAAACCTACCGCTCGCTCCAGCAGATCAGCAATGAGCTGCGCCAGAGCCTGACCGAGCAAAACTTTGTTCAGGTCAACGTGCAGGTCTCTTCCCAGTCGGGACAGCATCAGCAGCGACAGCAGCAGTCGGGCAGCGCTCAGGAAGCAAACCCGATGGCGGGCGCGGTGATAGACGCAGACGACGGCTTTACGACGGCTGACCACGACGATTCAGTACTACTTACGGTTTAAGCATACCCATATGACATTGAAGACTTTTTCTTTAGGGCTGGTTATTGCCCTTATCGCAGCAACGTTCGCCGCTGTACTCACCGTTGTGGGTACACACCTTCTGAGCCAGGACGAGCATAAACGCTCGGCCATCACCAGCCTCTTTACCTCTTCCGATGACGAGAGCGTGGTGGAGTTCGTAGAAATCAAAAACGTGGTCGTCACCTTAAAAAGCCGCGGCGATTCCGAGCGCTACCTGCTGCTTGAGCTGGCGCTGACCACGGGAAGCGCGGCCGATACGCACCGTGCCGAAGAGCTTTCACCCGCCATTCGCGGGGCGACCGTCAACCTGCTGTCGGCAATGGATTACGACGCCGTGCGCGCGATGAGCGTGGAAGTGCTGCGCGACAAGCTGATGAACGCCTATTCGGAACGCTTCAAGAGCCTGAATACGCGGATGCCGTTTAAGGACGTAATCATCAGCAAAATGGTTTTCCAGTAAGTAACGGCCGTTGATGGAAATGAATGATTTTATTGCGGATGACTCGCTGACCCCGGCGGATGAAGCGAAATACGTGAGCGCCTGGTTGCCCCTGGTACATCGCGTGGTGAAACAGCTCGCCTGGCAGACCAGCAGCGTCATGGACAGAGAGGATATGGAACAGATAGCCCTGATGGGGCTGCTGACCGCTCTGCGCCGCTATGGTCACCCGGACGAGCAGTTTGGAGCCTACGCCGCCCAGCGTATTCGCGGAGCGGTGCTGGATGAGCTGCGCGAGCTGGACTGGCGTCCGCGTCGGCTGCGACAGAAGAGCCATAAGCTAAACGACGCGATCCGCGAAGTGACCCGCAAGCTGGGCCGAACGCCGAGCTTTGAGGATCTGAGCACGCATCTTTCCATCACCGCCGAGGAGTACCACGAATACTTGCTGCTGGACTGTGCCAAGACGCTGGAAAGTCTCGATGAATTACTGGGCGGGGATGCCCTGAACGGCACGCTAAATACCCGTTCGCTGGAGGACGAAATGGTCACCAGCGGGACGTTAAGGGCTGCGCTGGCAAGCCTTGATGAGCGCGAGCAGTTAATTCTCTCGCTCTATTACCAGCATGAGATGAGTTTGAAGGAGATCGCGTTAGTGCTCGACTTAACCGAGGCGCGCGTTTGTCAGCTCAATAAAAAGATCGCTCAAAAGATCCAGTGTTTTTTCCAGAAGTGAAAGGTATATGCAAAAGTTTCTCGGTATTTTCATCATTTTCGCCTGCGTCGTCGGCGGTTTTCTTATGTCCGGTGGGCGGCTGGCCTCGTTCTGGCAGCCCGGTGAGATCATCATCATTCTCGGTGCTGGTCTGGGCGCCATGGTACTGGCTAACCCCAAGCCGGTGCTGGCGGAAATGTATCGCCAGTTTCGCGGCATTATGCGTAAAAACGAATACACCGATGAGTATCAGCGTCAGCTTCTGATGCTGCTGTTTGAACTGCTGGAGCTGGTGCAGGACGGCGGTCTGAAGGTGCTGGATGAACACATCGAAGTGCCAGAAAGCAGCCCGCTGTTCCAGAAGTACCCGCTGATTTTGCAAAACAAAGCCATCATCACCTTTATTGCGGATAACTTCCGTCTGATGGCGATGGGCAAAATCAACGAACACGAGCTGGAAGGGATCCTGGAGCAGGAGCTGGTGGCGATGGAAGAGAACCTGCTGCAGCCGTCCCGCTCGCTGCAGCGCACTGCGGAAGCGATGCCGGGCTTCGGGATCTGCGCGGCGGTACTGGGGATCATCATCACCATGCAGTCGATCGATGGTTCGATTGCGGTGATCGGCGTCAAAGTGGCGGCGGCGCTGGTCGGTACCTTCCTCGGCGTGTTCTTCTGCTACTGCCTGATGGATCCCGTGGCGAACGCCATGGAGCAGCGGACCAAGAAGCAGATGGCGGTTATCGAGTGCGTGCGTACCGTGCTGGTCAACCACGTGGCCGGTAAACCCACGCTGCTGGCGGTGGATGCGGGGCGCAAAATGCTGCCGCTGGATTCAAAACCGACCTTCGCGACGCTGGACAGCTGGGTGAACCAAATGACGGGTGAATCCTGATGCGTGGCACTCGCGGTAAAGAACATACCACGATCATCAAACGCTCCTCGCGCAAAAGCCATGATACTTTTCATGGCGGCGCGTGGAAGGTGGCCTTTGCCGACTTCACCCTCGCCATGATGGCGCTGTTTATGGTGCTGTGGATCATGGGGGCGGTAACGGAGGAAGAGCGTAAAGAGATCGTTTCTCAGCTTAACGGCGAATCCATTTTTGACGGACAGACGCTGTCGCCCATCACCCAGCCTAACGGCGTGGGCGGCAAAATCGCGGTGACCGAAAAACGCGATCGCGGCGATCATAAGCACCCGCAGAAAGAGACGCCGACGCCAGCGGCGATGGCCAAAAGCGCCAGCCTCGACGACGTGAAGTCGCGTTCGCAGAACGAGATTGAAGATCTCGCCCGCATTATCATGAAAATCACGTCAGCCTATGATGCACAGTCAAACCTCAAAATTGAGATTGTGCCGCAAGGGTTGCGCATTCTGATCACCGACGATCAAAAACGCGAAATGTTCCAGCGCAGCAGCGCGATCTTAACGCCGTTCTTCAAACGCCTGTTAACCGAGTTTGCCCCGGCGCTGAACAAGATCGACAACAAGATCATCATTACCGGGCATACGGATGCCACGCGTTTTCGCGACCAGGATCTTTATAACAACTACAACCTGTCCGGCGAACGCGCAATGCAGGCGCGCAAAGTGCTGACCCATGCCGGGCTGGATCAGGACAAGGTGCTGCAGGTGAGCGGTATGGCGGATCAGATGCTTCTCGATCCGGCGAATCCGCTCAGCTCATCGAACAGGCGTATTGAGATCATGGTCCTGACCCACTCGGCCAGCGACTCGCTGTACCAGTTCTTTGGCCAGCACGGTGAAAAGGTCATCAAGCCGATCGTCGATAAACTCACGCAGCAGAACTAACGATTTTACGATGTTTACTCTGACCCCCCTTCAAAAAGCGGCCGGACTGGCCCTCGCCGCCGCGCTGATGATGGCGTGCAGCCCTTCCGTTCAGGCTGCGCCGCGCAGTGAAAAAATGGCGGCCACCGAGAAGGAAAAGGCGGCCAAGGCCAGGATGCGCAACCGGGAAGCGCTGCTGAAAAAGAGCCGCGTGCGCCTGGCGGTGGTGCCTGTCACGCCGGAACAGAAGCGACGTGAAAGCGAAAAGCGTCGTCTTGAGCGCGCAGAAAACCGCGAGCTGCTGGCGATGCACAAGCGCTGGCAGCCCGGAAAGCTGTCCACTGACATGATCTGGGAACCGCTGCCGGGCGAGAAGATCAGCCCGCGCCTGCAGGCTTCGCTTAAACAGGTGATTCACCTGTTGCAGCAGCAGCTTGGCAAACCCTACGTCTGGGGCGGCGAGACGCCGGAGCAGGGGTTCGACTGTAGCGGCCTGGTATTCTACGCCTTTAACCCGGTACTGAGCCGCACCCTGCCGCGCACGGCCAACGGGATGTTCCAGGACCGCACGCTGCGCCCGATCAAACAAGAGAAACTGCGTCGCGGCGACCTGGTCTTTTTCAACATTAGCCAGCGCCCGGGGGCCGATCACGTCGGCGTTTACCTGGGCGACGGACAATTTATCGAAGCGCCGCGCACCGGGCTGAATATCCGCGTGAGCCAGCTTTCCGACAGCTTCTGGCAGGACCACTACCTCGGTGCCCGCCGGATATTAACTGAAGAGGCCGTCCTGTAACGGCCTGACGCTGAATACCCCCTCAAGGTATGCGCCGCCAGGGATGGCCCTCTTGTACAAAGATTGACTGAGAGACTTGTATGAACCAGACGCGTAAAAAATTTGCCATTGATGATGGCTCCACCAACGTCAAAATCAGCTGGATTGAGAATGGCACGCTGAAAACCGTGGTCTCGCCCAACTCTTTCCGTAAAGACTGGAAGAGCGCGGCGCTGCTGCGCGGCCAGGCGGTGCATAACTACACCATCGGCACCACCAAATACACCTACGACGCCACCTCGGATAAGGCGCTGTCGACCACCCATATCGACTATCAGTACGACGATCTGAACCTGCTGGCGGTACACCACGCGCTGCTGCAAACCGGCGTGACCCCGTGTGACGTTGAAGTGATTGTGACGCTGCCGATCACCCAGTTCTATAACCCGGACGACTGCCAGCGCAATGAAGATCGCATTGAGGCGAAGCGTCAGAACCTGATGCGCGATATTACGCTCAACAAGGGCGAGTTGTTCCGTATCGTCGACGTTCAGGTAATGCCGGAAAGCCTGCCAGCCGCGCTGTCGCATCTGCTGAATTCCAGCGTTAACGAATTCACAAAATCGCTGGTGGTGGACTGCGGTGGCACTACCCTGGATATGGGCATCGTCGTGGGCGAGTTTGATGATGTTTCCGCCATTTACGGTAACAATGAAATTGGCGTGGCGATGGTCACGGACGCGACGCGCAAGCTGCTCGCCGCCGCCGACAGCGACTCAAGCTACCTGGTGGCGAATGAGCTGATCAAACGCCGTCACGACCTCGACTTCGTGAAAAGCGTCATTAACGACGAATCGCGTATCGACGAGATCCTCGAAAAAATCGACATCAAGATTCAGGAACTGGGCGATCAGGTGGCGTATGAGGCGAAGAAATTTGCCAAAAACCCGAACCGCGTTTACCTGGTGGGTGGCGGTGCGCATCTGATTGAAGGCGCGATTCGGGAAGCGTACGCCACGCTTGGCGACCGCGTGGTCACTATCGACAACCCGCAAAGCGCGCTGTCGCGCGAAATTTGCCTCTATCACTCGGACGCGGGCGCGCAGACCATCGATGAACCGTTAATGGCCGAGGTGGGCGAGGATGCATAAGGGGCAGATCCGCCGCGTTAACCTCTCCCTTCACCTGACGCCGGAACAGTCGCACGCGGATCGGCGTGCGATGCAGCAGCTGCAAAAATGGCATCAGTCGGTAAACCAGGCAGACAGCGTTGACGATGCCAACATGGCTATCCGCGGTTTTCATCGTGACGTCTACCTGGCCGGTTTGCAGCTGTTTCTGTTAGATCCGGCGCTCTGCCACCATGTGGCGGAGTCGCTGGGGCGCGAAAATCTTACTGTCAGTGCGCTGCTGGGCGAGCTTCAGCCCGCGCCGGAAAAGCAGGAGGAGCCATCCGCACAGCTGATGGAACTGCAAAAAATTCGTGAGGAGGTCGCCGCGCTTAAGCCTCTGATGGAACAGCACAAGCTCGCACTGCAGCAGCTACGCATGGCGGCAAAGACCGCCAGCGCGCCAGCGCCCGAACGCGATAACGTTGAAGTGAGCAAGGTTGACGCACCGGTAGAGAAAATGCAGAAGATCCGCCAGAAAGGGATCTTCTGAGGCGAGGTCCCTTTGTCTGAACATCGTCAGGGATGGGGGCAAAGGGAAACGCGGATCAGGTAATGACGACCGGCCAGTCGGGTGGGGTATGGCTCATGGCTTCTACCATCACCACTTTGACGTTTTCCCATATGGCGGCGATATCCAGCAGGGTGATGCCAAGCAGTCCCGTAGCGAACCAGCAGGCCGCGCCGACGCCCAGCAGGGTGCTGATCACCGCGAGACCGGCGTAGTCAGATTTACGAAACTGAATATTCAGCGTGCTGGCTAAAAACATCAATACCGCACTGCACAAGGGCCAGCGCAGGAGAACCATGCTGGTTGTAATGGTTGCCATAAAACCCATCCTCAAAACAGACGAACTACACTGAAACAGTGTCTTGCGTTACATAATATGTGTGAACTATATCACGTTTGTAGATTTATTCGCCAGCCTCAGGTGGGTAAAAAGCGGGTATTTATAACCAGTGAAAATATATCTTCGCAGGCGCAGCAGGCCTTTTCTCCTCCTCTTTATAATAAATTCATCAGGATAGGCAAAGCGCGGCAATAACCCGTAAGGTGTATAACGTTTACAGTATCAGACCTATGGATTATGCTTGAGTGGATAAATAAATGTACCAGCGGCAAATACGTCAGATTGATGATTTATTTGGCTTTTTTATTATTTTGTACCTTTTCATTTACACTCAGCCCTTATTTGACCATTCGGTTTATTCTTTTTCTTATCTGATTTGCTGTGGTTGCTATTTCATTAATGACCTGCGAAAAAAAGATGAAAGAAAAAAGAAACAAGATTGTTAATGACAGCATGCAGGCGCTGCACGCTCTGGCAAAACTGATCCCTCAACTTAACGCACAGTGTTCCCTGGCGGAGATGCTGAAAACCATCAACGGCGCGCTGGGCTCGACGCTCGCCTGGGTCAGCGTTGACGGGGAAGGGGTGCAGCGGGTGGTGAGCGCGGATGAGGTCACCTGCCACCCCTTTGAAGTGGCGGATTTTCTTGCCAGCACATTGCTGCAACGCCATCACCGTGCCTGGCGCGTGATCTACTGGAAAGAAAACATTGGTCGGGCGCACTTTGCCCCGCAGCATCCGGGCTGTGCGCAATTGCAGAGCGGAGTACTTTGCAAACTCTCAACCCGGCACGGGCAGTGCAGCGGGTATTTCTTTCTGGCGTTCGATGAAAAACTGTCTGCTTTGCCGATCCTGAAAAATATTGTGGCGCTGCTGGTCGAAAAATTAAAAGACTACTTTGAAGAGATGCTTGCCCGTGAAAAAACGGCGCAGGAAATGCAGCGGGTCGTCACGCAATATAAAACCCTGTTTGAACGTGCCCCGGTGTTAATGAACGCGTTCGACAGGCATAACCGCTGCGTCTTGTGGAACGCCGAGTGTGAAAAGGTGTTCGGCTGGAGCAGGGCGGAGATTGCGGCCCATGCGGACCCGCTAACGTTGTTTTATCCCGATCCGGACGAGCGACGGCGGGTCAGAGAGTCGGTTCATCACTCGCCGCTAAAAGACATGTATGAATGGCATCCGGTACGCAAGGACGGCACGCCGCTCACCATCCTCTGGTCGAATATCCTGCTGCCGGACAACTCCATTCTCAATATTGGCCTCGACATCACCGAACGTAAAAAAGCCGAGCAACGGCTGGCCGTGAAGGCGACCACTGACGATCTCACCGGCTGCCTTAACCGTTCCGCCATTTTGCACCAGCTGAAAATGGCGCTGGCGGTGAACTCCCGTCACGATCCCCGCAGCCATTTCTGCGTGCTGATGTTCGACCTGGATTATTTCAAGCAGATTAACGATGGGTGGGGACATCAGGTGGGCGATGCGGCGCTGCGCCATTTCTGCGACTGCATTCGCGCGCTTAGCCCGGCGGGTTCACTGCTGGGGCGCGTGGGCGGTGAGGAATTTTTACTTCTGCTGGCAGGGGGCAATGGGGAGGCGGCCACGCGGTTGTCCGCCCGGTTACGGACGATGCTTAGCAGCAAACCTCTGCAGGTGGGGAATAAAAGCCTGGTGCTCTCCTTTAGCGCGGGCGTGGTCGAGGTGTGCCTGGGACAACGCGACTCGTCGGCGTTACTCACGCGAGCCGATAAAGCATTATATGATGCCAAACGTACGGGAAGAGGAAAAACCGTGGTGGCGTCAGATTATTTATAACGCAACGCATTAACGCCGTGTGCGCAAATAACGCGACATTTATGTTCAGGCTGTACTTTTTTCATGCTGACGTCAGTTGTTTTAATCAACGATCCCCGGCTGTGTTATCTTAAACGTCCTGCTTTTGATGGATAATTATTTTCCTTAATTGAAACGGAACGAATTCCTTCAGTTTGGCTTACGGGAAAATATTATCGTCATAACGATTTTTAAGATTTTTAATACGAAAAGTCAGTTGCTAACTTCGCATGATTCATGCAACGTAATCACCTGTTTGTCAAAGCATCCGGCCTTCAGTACTACAGGCGTACAACATGCAGGGATATAGGGCGGGAAATGAATCGTAGCGCGCGGCGCAAGCTGCTCAGGGTGGTAGGGATCATCATGGTAGTTATGCTGCCGGTGATGCTTGCGCTATGGTTTGCCCAGCTCAGAGCCGTGTCGGAGACCACCAGCCAGTTGCGCACCTTTGCCGAACTGGCGCTGGATAAAACCGAGCTGGTGATTCAACAGGTGGATTTAGCCCGGGACGATGCCGAAAAATATCAGGGTGAGAGGTGTACCCCTGCGCATCGTCAATATATGTTGAATGTTGTTCGCGCCCGCCTGTTCGTCGCCGATTTAATTTATGCCAAGGGGCAGAATTTTCTCTGTTCGACCGTATTAACCCCAGACCAGCCTTACGCTATCCCCACCGCCAATTTCATCCGTAAACCCGACGTCGCTATCTATTATTATCGCGATACGCCCTTTTTTCCGGGCTATAAAATGACGTATATGCAGCGGGGAAATTATGTGGTGGTGGTCAATCCGCTTTTTTACAGCGAAGTGATGTCATCCGACCATTCATTGTTGTGGGGGATGTATGACACGGTCACCAATGCATTATTTTCCGTCAGCGCAAAAGCGGATATTTCATTATTACATTCGGTGATTGGCGATAAGGAATCGGCATTTCAAAAAGATGACCGCTTCTATACGATCGTCAAATCTGAAAAACGACCTATTGCGGCGATTGTGTCGACATCCACTGCCCGCTTTTATGAAACGCTTTATCACCAGGCAACCCTGACGCTGCCGCTGGGCATGATCTGCAGCCTGATTATTCTGCTGGTCTGGTCGCGTACCCACCGTGAATTCAACTCTCCGGGGCGATTGCTCCATCGGGCGCTGAATAAACGCCAGCTTTGCGTGCACTACCAGCCGATTATCGATATTAAAAATAATCAGTGCGTCGGTGCAGAGGCGCTGCTGCGCTGGCCGGGATTTAACGGGCAGGTGATGAGCCCGGCAGAGTTCATCCCGCTGGCTGAAAAAGAGGGGATGATCGAACGCATCACGGACTACGTCGTGGAAGAGGTCTTTAGCGATCTCGGACACTACCTGGCCAACCATCCGCAGCTGTATATCTCGATTAACCTTTCGGCATCGGACTTCCACTCCTCGCGGCTGATCGCCATGATCTCTGACAAAGCCAGATACTTCGCCGTGCGCGCGCAGCAGATCAAAATCGAGGTGACAGAGCGTGGGTTTATCGATGTGCCGAAAACCACGCCGGTGATCCAGGCCTTCCGCCAGGCGGGCTATGAGGTGGCAATCGATGATTTCGGCACCGGCTATTCCAACCTGCACAACCTCTATTCCCTGAACGTCGATATTCTGAAAATTGATAAATCCTTTATCGATACCTTAGCCACCAACAGCACCAGCCACCTGATTGCCGAGCACATCATCGAAATGGCGCAGAGCCTGCGTCTGAAAACCATTGCGGAAGGGGTGGAGACGGCAGAGCAGGTGAGCTGGCTGTTAAAGCGCGGCGTGCAGTATTGTCAGGGATGGCACTTCGCGAAAGCGATGCCGCCGCAGGAGTTTATCTCCTGGCAGCAGCAACCTCTGGGCTAACACGCCTTAGTTCAGCTGGTGGCGATAATCGCTCGGCGTGCGGTCAAATTCGCGGCGGAAGACGCGGGAAAAGGTCTGCTGCGACACGTATCCCAGATCCATCGCGATATCAAAAATGGGCCGCTGCGTAGAGCGTAGCGCCTGCGCCGCCAGCAGTAATCTGCGCTGGCGGATGTACTCACCCAGCGTCTGGTGCATGACGGTGCGGAACATTCTCTGTAAGTACCATTTTGAATAGCCCGACTTCTTTGCGACCACATCAATGTTCAACGGTTGGTCGATATGTTCATCAATCCATTCAATAAGTGTCTGAATAATTTGCTGATGCGACATAAGGTTGCCCCTCTGTAGATACATCTATCTCGGTTAATTCGTCGTTTTCTCTGTGGGGGAGTATAATTCCTCAAGTTAACTTGAGGTAAAGAGGTTTTATGGAAAAGAGATTGCCGCGAATAAAAGCGTTGTTAACCCCCGGAGAAGTGGCTAAGCGAAGCGGCGTGGCGGTATCGGCGCTGCACTTCTATGAAAGCAAAGGGTTAATTAAAAGCATCCGCAATGCGGGTAACCAGCGGCGCTACACCCGCGACGTGCTGCGCTATGTGGCGATTATCAAAATTGCGCAACGCATCGGCATCCCCCTGGCGACCATCGGCGATGCCTTTGGCGTGTTGCCGGAAGGCCACTCCCTTAGCCCAAAAGAGTGGAAGGAGCTGTCATCCCAGTGGCGGGAGGAGCTCGACCGGCGCATCCACACCCTGGTGGCCCTGCGCGATGAACTGGACGGGTGCATTGGCTGCGGGTGTCTGTCACGCAGCGATTGCCCGTTGCGTAACCCTGGCGACAGGCTGGGCGAGCAGGGCACAGGGGCGCGATTGCTGGAGGAGGAGTGAATGCGTGCGTTCGCCGGGTGGCGCTTCGCTTACCCGGCCTGCGTTTTGCCCGCAATCCTTAATCCCGCAGCTACCACCCGGAAAATTCCCGCACGCGTAAAAAAACTAAAGCGCCACAGGAGGGCGCTTTAGTTTATTCCCGGTCTTTGTCTTTCTCTCTATCCCGCTGGTTCACAGGAGGGTTTCCCCCGACATCAGCACCCCTCGTGTCGAGCAAGTTGGGGGAGGTTCCGGTTTGTGCTGATACTTTAATTCTACCCAGGCCCGGCTATTTCGCCAGCGCAGCTGAACGCTTTTTAGCCGAAATTTTTTCGCGATGTTGTTCGATTTTCTATAGTTAAAAGTGATCATTCACAGGAGAAGACGATGCTAAAGGTCCACCATCTTAACCAGTCGCGTTCACATCGGGTCATCTGGGCGCTTGAAGAACTTTCTCTGCCCTATGAGATTGTTCACTACCAGCGTGAAAAGACGATGCTGGCACCCGAGTCGCTCAAAAAAGTGCACCCGCTGGGGAAATCGCCGGTGCTGGAAGATAACGGCCTGATTCTGGCGGAATCCGGCGCGATCCTCGAATACCTGCAGGAAACCTACGATGCCGATTCCCGGCTCAAGCCGCAGGATGCCGCCGACAAGGTGCAGTACCGCTTCTGGCTGCATTATGCCGAAGGCTCGCTGATGCCGCTGCTCCTGATGAAGCTGGTTTTCAACAGCCTCGGCAAACCACCGGTGCCGTTTGGCCTGCGAACGCTGGGTAAAGCGCTGGGGCAGGGGGTACAAAAAGCCTATCTCAACCGCCAGCTGGAAACCCACGCGCGCTTTATCGAATCCCATCTTGCGCAACACGGCTGGTTTGCCGGGGAGACGCTGAGCATGGCCGATATTCAGATGAGCTTCCCGATTTTCGCCCTGCTGTCGCGAGGCGGCATTGACAACCTGCCGCACACCCGGGCGTGGAAAGCGAAAGTTGAGAACCTCCCGGCCTGGCAGAGAACCCTCGAAAAAGGCGGGCCGCTGACCCTTCCCGGTGACGCGTAACTGTTACGAAAATGCGCATCCACGGTAACGTTTGCGCATCCTCTGCTTATTTCTTCGGCGACATACGCGAAAATTAGTCCAAAACGAGAAAGTTCAGTTGAAAAGGGCGGGGATTAGGCTAGATAATCGTTTGCCTTAAATTGACCACCCGTTTTGTAAGCGCGGAGCTAAACGTTTGCTTTTTTTGTGACGCCCCTTTCGTCGCAAACGTAGCACAAGGATTTGACGTTTAGCTGGCAGTGGAGTCTCCACCACGTTTGCAGGCGATCTAAAAAAATTCTCAGGGGATGTTTTCTATGTCTACGCCTTCTGCGCGTACCGGCGGTTCGCTTGACGCCATGTTTAAAATTTCTGCGCGCGGCAGCACCGTGCGTCAGGAAGTCGTTGCCGGTCTGACCACGTTTCTGGCGATGGTTTACTCCGTCATCGTTGTGCCGGGCATGCTGGGCAAGGCGGGCTTCCCGCCTGCGGCTGTCTTTGTTGCCACCTGCCTCGTGGCGGGCGTTGGTTCTATCGTCATGGGCCTGTGGGCGAACCTGCCGCTGGCTATCGGCTGCGCCATCTCGCTGACCGCCTTTACCGCGTTCAGCCTGGTGCTGGGTCAACACATTAGCGTACCGGTCGCCCTCGGCGCCGTGTTCCTGATGGGCGTGCTGTTTACCATTATCTCCGCAACCGGTATTCGTAGCTGGATTTTGCGCAACCTGCCGCAGGGCGTGGCGCACGGCACCGGTATCGGTATCGGCCTGTTCCTGCTGCTGATTGCCGCAAACGGCGTTGGCCTGGTGATCAAGAACCCGCTGGACGGCCTGCCGGTTGCGCTGGGCAACTTCGCCAGCTTCCCGGTGATCATGTCCCTGGTGGGGCTGGCGGTGATTATTGGTCTGGAAAAACTGAAAGTGCCTGGCGGCATTCTGCTGACCATTATCGGTGTGTCCATTGTTGGCCTGATCTTCGACCCGACCGTGCACTTCTCCGGCATTTTTGCCATGCCGTCGCTGAGCGATGACAACGGCAACTCCCTGATTGGCAGCCTGGATATCGTGGGCGCACTGAACCCGGTGATCCTGCCAAGCGTGCTGGCGCTGGTGATGACGGCGGTGTTTGATGCCACCGGGACCATCCGCGCGGTCGCCGGTCAGGCGAACCTGCTGGATAAAGACGGCCAGATTATTGATGGCGGCAAAGCGCTGACGACTGACTCTTTGAGCAGCGTCTTCTCCGGCCTGGTAGGGGCGGCCCCGGCAGCGGTGTACATTGAGTCCGCAGCGGGCACGGCGGCAGGCGGTAAAACCGGCCTGACGGCGATCACCGTGGGCGTGCTGTTCCTGCTGATCCTGTTCCTCTCTCCGCTCTCCTACCTGGTGCCTGCTTACGCAACCGCACCGGCGCTGATGTACGTCGGCCTGCTGATGCTGAGCAACGTGGCGAAAATCGACTTTGCCGATTTCGTGGATGCCATGTCAGGCCTTATTACCGCGGTGTTCATCGTGCTGACCTGCAACATCGTGACCGGTATCATGATCGGCTTCGCGTCGCTGGTCATTGGTCGCCTGGTCTCCGGCGAGTGGCGCAAGCTGAACATCGGCACCGTGGTGATCGCCATCGCGCTGGTGGCGTTCTACGCGGGCGGCTGGGCCATCTGATTTGTCTTTTCCTGCGAAAACGGGTGGCTCAGGCCGCCCGTTTTTATTTTCAGAACTCATCTCGTTGCCTTTTGCGTTACTCTGGAGAGGATAGACTGAAAGGCACGACGCCTTTTGAAGTACATAAGCAACACAGCAAACAGGGAACGCATGGAAATCTTCTTCACAATACTCATCATGATCCTGGTGGTTTCGTTATCGGGGGTGGTCACACGCGTACTGCCCTTCCAGCTACCGCTTCCACTTATGCAAATTGCTATCGGCGCGCTGCTGGCGTGGCCGACGTTTGGCCTGCACGTCGAGTTCGACCCCGAACTGTTCCTCGTGCTGTTTATTCCGCCGCTGCTGTTCGCCGATGGCTGGAAAACGCCGACCCGCGAATTCCTTGAGCACGGGCGAGAGATCTTCGGCCTGGCGCTGGCGCTGGTGGTGGTCACCGTGGTCGGGATTGGCTACCTGATCTACTGGACCGTGCCGGGCATTCCGCTTATTCCGGCCTTTGCGCTGGCGGCCGTGCTCTCACCCACTGATGCCGTGGCGCTGTCAGGCATTGTCGGCGAAGGTCGTATTCCGAAGAAAATCATGGGCATTTTGCAGGGCGAGGCGCTGATGAACGACGCCTCTGGCCTGGTCGCCCTGAAGTTTGCCGTGGCGGTCGCGATGGGGACGATGGTCTTCACCGTGGGCGGTGCGACCATGGAATTCTTTAAGGTGGCGATCGGCGGTATTCTGGCGGGCTTTGTGGTGAGCTGGCTGTATGGCCGTTCGCTGCGCTTCCTCAGCCGCTGGGGCGGCGATGAGCCGGCCACCCAGATCGTGCTGCTGTTCCTGCTGCCGTTTGCCTCTTACCTGATTGCCGAACACATTGGCGTGTCGGGCATTCTGGCGGCGGTTGCGGCGGGGATGACCATCACCCGCTCCGGCGTGATGCGCCGCGCGCCGCTGGCGATGCGTCTGCGCGCCAACAGCACCTGGGCGATGCTGGAATTTGTCTTTAACGGCATGGTGTTCCTGCTGTTGGGCCTGCAGCTGCCGGGCATTCTGGAGTCGTCGCTGGTGGCGGCAGAAGCTGACCCTAACGTCGAAACCTGGATGCTGTTCACCGATATCGTGCTGATCTACCTGGCGCTGATGCTGGTGCGTTTCGGCTGGCTGTGGACGATGAAGAACTTCAGCATGCGCTTCCTGAAGAAAAAGCCGATGGAGTTCGGTTCGTGGTCCACCCGCGAGCTGCTGATCGCCTCCTTTGCGGGCGTGCGCGGGGCGATTACCCTCGCCGGTGTGCTCTCCATTCCGCTACTGCTGCCCACGGGCGACGTCTTCCCGGCGCGTTACGAGCTGGTCTTCCTGGCGGCGGGCGTGATCCTGTTCTCGCTGTTTGTCGGCGTGATCATGCTGCCGATGCTGCTCCAGCATATTGATGTCGGTGATTCTGGCCAGCAGCACAAAGAGGAGCGGATTGCCCGGGCGGCCACCGCCGAAGTGGCGATTGTGGCGATCCAGAAGATGGAGGAGCGCCTTGCCGCAGACAGCGAAGAGAACATTGATAACCAGCTGCTGACCGAGGTGAGTTCCCGCGTGATCGGTAATTTACGCCGCCGCGCGGACGGACGTAACGACGTGGAAAGCTCGCTGCAGGAAGAGAACCTGGAGCGCCGGTTCCGCCTGGCAGCGCTGCGCTCCGAGCGCGCCGAGCTGTATCACCTGCGCGCCACGCGCCAGATCAGCAACGAGACGCTGCAAAAGCTGCTGCACGATCTGGACCTGCTGGAAGCGCTGTTGGTAGAGAATCAGTAGCGTTTTGCCCGGTGGCGCTGCGCTTACCGGGCCTACAAGTCCTGTAGGCCGGGTAAGGCGAAGCCGCCACCCGGCTATTCAGGCGGCATCCAAAACCCCTCGCAGCATTTCAGCCACGCCTGTGCGCTGTGCGACAAATAGACCCCTTCGCGCCAAATCATGCCCAGCTGCCAGTGCAGCTCGCTCTCCAGCGGGATCCAGCGCAGGGTGTTTTTATCCAGCCGTTCGCAAATGGGCTGCGGCAGGATCGCAATCCCCACGCCCGCCTGCACCATCGCCGCCAGAAAGTCCCACTGGCCGCTGCGCACCGCGATGCGCGGCTTGACGTTATGCTGCTGAAACAGCGCCATCAGCTGGCGGCTGAGCGCGAAATCTTCGTTGTAGATCAAAAGCGGATGCTCGCCGAGCTGCTCGGGTTTCACCGAGTCGATGTGCAGCCATTCACCGGAACGTGGCACCAGCACGCACAGCGGATGGCTGAACAGGGGCAGCGTCGCCAGACCGCTCTCCTCCTCAACCGGCAGCGCCGTCATCGCCACGTCCAGTTCGCCGTTGGTCACGGCCTGCTGCACCGTCAGGCCGCCAAACTCGGCAATTTTAAGCTCCACGCCGGGGTAGCGCTGGCGAAACAGGCTGATGGGCCCGGCCATCATCATGCCAACCATCGGCGGAATGCCCAGGCGCAGCAGCCCCTTCGTCAGGTGATTGATATCACCCAGCTCCGCTTCCAGCTGGCGAAACTCCGCGAGGATCGCCAGCCCGCGCTCAAACACCACGCGCCCGGTGTCGGTCAGCAGAAGCTTGCGCCCGTCGCGGATAAGCAGGGTACAGTTCAGTTCATCTTCAAGGTTTTTTAGCATCTTGCTGATGGTGGGCTGGGTGACAAATAACTTCTCCGCTGCGCGGGTAAAACTTTGCTGGCGAACCACTTCGACAAAATAGCGCAGCGTTCTTATGTCCATGATTATTCCTCGGAACTATACCTTCGATGATTTTAATTCATTTCTGCCCGGGGCGTGCGCTCACTATACTGGCGCTCCGTCTCATTTTTGAGGATATCACCCATGGCCGTGGCGTTAGGCCGTTTTACGCCTGCCGTTGTACAACGACTCCAGGTACCGGTTCAGGTACTGCTCTATGCCGGACTCTTTGTTTTTGCTGAATATCTTGTCGGCTGGCTGCATCTGCCGCTGCCCGCCAATCTGGTGGGGATGGTGCTGATGCTGACGCTCATTCTCTGCCGCATACTTCCCCTGAACTGGGTGCGCGCCGGGGCGCGCTGGCTGCTGGCGGAAATGCTGCTGTTCTTTGTGCCGGCGGTGGTGGCGGTGGTGAACTACGCGCAGCTGCTGATGGTCGACGGCTGGCGTATTTTTGCGGTCATCGCCCTGAGCACGCTGATGGTGCTGGGCGCTACCGCGTGGGTGGTGGATAAAGTCTACCGCTTTGAAATCAGCAGGCAGAAGCATGACTAATTTTCAGATCAGCGTTTTGTGCCTGGTGGCTACCCTGGTTATCTATTTTGCCAACAAGCGGCTGTATCGGCGTTTTCACGCGCTGCCGCTGATGCCCCTGGTGTTCACGCCGATCCTGCTGGTGCTGATGCTGGTGTTCGGGCACATCTCCTGGCAGAACTATATCGGCGAGTCCCACTGGCTGCTGTGGCTGCTCGGCCCGGCGACCATCGCCTTTGCGGTGCCGGTGTACGACAACCTCGCGATCATCAAACGCCACTGGATGTCGCTGAGCGCGGGGGTGATGACCGCCACAGTGGTGGCCGTGTGCAGCTCCGTCTGGCTGGCGCGGTTGTTTACCCTCTCCGATGAGATCCAGCGCAGCCTGGCCGTGCGCTCGGTCACCACGCCGTTTGCGCTGGCGGCGGCGAAACCGCTCGGTGGCCAGCCGGATCTGGTGGCGCTGTTTGTGGTCGTCACGGGCGTGTTTGGCATGGCGGTTGGCGATATGCTGTTTTTGCGTCTCTCCATCCGGGAAGGGATGGCCAAAGGGGCAGGATTTGGTGCGGCGTCGCACGGTGCAGGCACGGCGCGGTCGTATGAGCTGGGTCAGCAGGAGGGCGTTGTGGCAAGCCTGGTGATGATGCTTTCGGGCGTGGTGATGGTGCTGATCGCGCCGCTGGTGGCGTGGGTGATGTTTTAACTCCCCGACCCTGCGGCCGGGGAGGGAGGCTTAGTGCGCGCGGCCCTGCTCTACACCCAGGCCGGTTTGTGAGCGGATAAACTGGGCGCGGAATTTCTCGCGTTCCAGGTTGCCCTCCGGTGAGTTGTCCGTCGCCGAGAACAACCAGATACCGATAAACGCCACGGCGATAGAGAACAGCGCCGGGTATTCATACGGGAAGATGGCGCTTTCGTGACCGAGGATCTGCACCCAAATCGTCGGGCCGAGGATCATCAAAATCACCGCCGTCAGCAGCCCCAGCCAACCGCCAATCATTGCCCCACGGGTGGTCAGCTTCGACCAGTACATGGAGAGCAGAATGATTGGGAAGTTACAGCTTGCCGCAATTGAGAAGGCCAGCCCCACCATAAAGGCGATGTTCTGTTTCTCGAACAAAATCCCCAGCAGGATCGCCACCACGCCCAGTACCAGCACGGTGATTTTGGACACTTTCAGCTCGTCGCGTTCGCTTGCCCCTTTGCGGATCACGTTGGCATAGAGATCGTGCGAAACCGCCGATGCCCCGGCCAGCGTCAGCCCGGCGACCACCGCCAGGATGGTGGCAAAGGCCACGGCGGAGATAAAGCCGAGGAACAGGTTACCGCCCACCGCGTCGGCCAGATGCACTGCCGCCATGTTGTTACCGCCAATCAGCGCGCCCGCCGCGTCCTTGAACGCCGGATTCGCCCCCACCAGCATGATGGCGCCAAAGCCGATGATAAAGGTCAGGATATAGAAGTAGCCCATAAACCCGGTGGCGTAGAAGACGCTCTTACGCGCTTCACGCGCGTCTGCCACGGTGAAGAAGCGCATCAGGATGTGCGGCAGGCCCGCCGTACCGAACATTAACCCGAGGCCCAGCGAAAGGGCAGAGATGGGGTCTTTCACCAGCCCGCCCGGGCTCATGATCGCTTCCCCTTTCGGGTGCACCGCCATCGCTTCGGTGAACAGGTTATTGAAGCTGAAACCGACGTGCTTCATCACCATAAAGGCCATAAAGCTTGCGCCAAACAGCAGCAGCACCGCTTTGATGATCTGCACCCATGTCGTGGCGAGCATGCCGCCAAACAGAACGTACATCACCATCAGCACGCCGACCAGCACCACCGCAACGTGGTAGTTCAGGCCGAACAGCAGTTCAATCAGTTTGCCTGCGCCAACCATCTGCGCAATAAGGTAAAGCGCCACGACCACCAGCGAGCCGCAGGCGGAGAGGGTGCGAATTGGCCCCTGTTTCAGGCGATATGATGCCACGTCGGCGAAGGTATAGCGCCCGAGGTTGCGCAAACGCTCGGCAATCAGGAACAGAATGATCGGCCAGCCCACCAGGAAGCCGAGGGAGTAAATCAGGCCGTCATAGCCGGAGGTGTAAACCAGGGCAGAAATGCCAAGGAACGACGCGGCAGACATAAAGTCACCCGCAATCGCCAGCCCGTTCTGAAAACCGGTAATGTTGCCGCCCGCGGTGTAGTAATCGTTGCGGGAGCGCACGCGCTTCGACGCCCAGTAGGTGATGTACAGGGTCAGCAGCACGAAAATCAGGAACATGATGATCGCCTGCCAGTTGGTCGGCTGGCGCTGCACGTCGCCGGTCAGGGCATCCGCAGCCTGGGCTGCAAAGGGAAGTGTGGCGGCAAGCGCCGTCAGGACTCGCTTCATGATGCTTTTACCTCGCGCAGAACGGCCTTGTTAAGACGATCGAATTCCCCGTTCGCGCGCCAGACGTACACGCCGGTCAGGACAAACGAAATGACAATCACGCCGATACCAATCGGAATGCCGCGCGTGACGCTGGTGCCCGCGTGCAGCGGCGTGCCGAGCCAGTGTGGGGCAAAGGCGATCAGTAAGATAAAGCCGACGTAGATAATCAGCATGATGATAGAAAGTAAGAAGGCAAACCGTTGCCGTTTTTCGACGAGCTCCCTGTAGTGCGCACTGTTCTCTATCTGCTGACAAATATGGTCATTCATCACAGAGTCTCCAAAGGTAAGGTTGGTTTGTTTTTGTCCCCTCTCCCTGAGGGAGAGGGTTAGGGTGAGGGTGAAGGAAGGAGCGGTCTGATGCCCTCACCCCCGCCCTCTCCCACGGGGAGAGGGAGAAAATTACGAAGGCATTGCGATGGCCTGCTTCTCTTCGAGCAGTTTGTCCACCACGCCAGGATCGGCAAGCGTTGAGGTATCGCCGAGGTTGCTGGTATCGCCCGCCGCGATTTTGCGCAGGATACGGCGCATGATCTTGCCGGAGCGGGTTTTCGGCAGCGAGTCGGTCCAGTGCAGAACATCCGGCGTGGCAAGCGGGCCAATCTCTTTACGCACCCAGTTACGCACCTCGGCATACAGCTCTGGCGACGGTTCTTCGCCGTGGTTCAGCGTGACGTAGGCATAAATCGCCTGGCCCTTAATGTTGTGCGGGATCCCGACAACTGCGGCTTCAGCAATTTTCGGATGGGACACCAGCGCGGATTCGATTTCCGCCGTGCCCAGACGGTGGCCGGAGACGTTCAGCACGTCATCCACGCGCCCGGTTATCCAGTAGTAACCGTCTTCGTCACGCCGTGCGCCGTCGCCGCTGAAATACATGTTTTTAAAGGTGGAGAAGTAGGTCTGCTCGAATCGCTCATGATCGCCAAACAGGGTGCGGGCCTGGCCAGGCCAGGAATCAACGATCACCAGGTTGCCCTCGGTGGCGCCCTCAAGCGGGTTACCTTCGTTATCCACCAGCGCCGGCTGCACGCCGAAGAACGGACGCGTTGCCGACCCCGCTTTCAGCGGCGTGGCACCCGGCAGCGGGGTGATCATGAACCCGCCGGTTTCGGTCTGCCACCAGGTATCCATCACCGGGCATTTCTCGTTGCCGATCTTCTTCCAGTACCACTCCCAGGCCTCCGGGTTAATCGGCTCGCCCACGGAACCCAGAATGCGCAGCGAAGAGCGGTCGGTGCCTTCAATCGCCTTATCCCCTTCCGCCATCAGGGCGCGGATCGCCGTAGGGGCGGTATAGAGAATGTTAACCTGATGTTTGTCGACCACCTGGCACATGCGCGCCGGGGTCGGCCAGTTTGGCACGCCCTCGAACATCAGGGTGGTGGCCCCGCAGGCCAGCGGGCCGTACAGCAGGTAGCTGTGGCCGGTGACCCAGCCTACGTCGGCGGTACACCAGTAAATGTCGCCCGGATGGTAATCGAACACATATTTGAAGGTAGTCGCCGCGTAAACCAGATAGCCGCCGGTGGTGTGCAGCACGCCCTTCGGCTTGCCGGTCGACCCCGAGGTATAAAGGATGAACAGCGGATCTTCCGCGTTCATCTCTTCTGGCTGATGCTGGTCGCTGGCGTTCGCCATCAGGTCGCTCCACCACAGGTCGCGTCCTTCGTGCCAGTCGATGTTGCCGCCGGTACGTTTAAACACGATAACGTTGCTGATGGTTTTAACGTTCGGATTTTTCAGCGCCTCATCGACGTTTTTCTTTAGCGGAATGCCGCGCCCGGCGCGTACGCCTTCATCGGCGGTGATCACAAGCTTAGAGCTGGAGTCGATGATGCGCCCGGCCACCGCTTCAGGCGAAAAGCCGCCGAAAATAACGGAGTGGATCGCGCCGATACGCGCGCAGGCCAGCATCGCCACGGCCGCTTCCGGGACCATAGGCATATAAATCGCCACAACGTCGCCTTTTTTGATGCCCTGGTCCAGCAGCACGTTGGCAAAGCGGCACACGTCGCGGTGCAGTTCTTTATAGGTAATGTGTTTACTCTGAGAAGCGTCGTCGCCTTCCCAGATGATGGCTGTTTCATTGCCGCGCTCGGCAAGGTGGCGATCCAGGCAGTTTGCCGCCAGGTTTAGCGTGCCGTCTTCATACCATTTAATGGAGACGTTATCCGGCGCGAAGGAGGTGTTTTTCACCTTCTGATAGGGCGTGATCCAGTCAAGAATATGACCCTGCTCACCCCAGAAAGCATCCGGGCTGGTGATGGATTGCTGATACTTCTCGTGGTACTGCTCGGGGCTTATCAGGCAACGGTCCGCAATGTTTGCGGGAATGTCGTGTTTGTGTACTTGGCTCATGGCTTTTTTTCTCCTTGTAAGATGTTAATAATATGTCGCAAAAACGTTAAGAGTAGGGGCTTTACAAGCTTTGTTTAGGATTTGGGCGGCAGATCACGCATTGTCTGACCAGGTTGAAAAATGAGCGAATGACACTTTGAAGGGAAATAATTTACGCGAAAGATTATTCACATTTAGTTGGAAAAAAGCGTTTTTATAACAAAAGGTTATTTATAAGAATTATTACAAATTCGCGTCACAGACCCTTTTTGTAGTGAAAAGCCTCGTTCTTTAAGGCTTGCGCAGCATGCCGTGCAAATGATACTCATACGGCGCGTTAAAAAATCCCATAAACCAACGCAACACAATTCATACCCTTTCAGTATGTCCCCATTTTCATGCAGTTCTGATGGAGTGGAGATTTCATTGAGGAAGTCTGTTTTTATGAAAAATTTGAAAGTCAGCCTGGCCTGGCAGATCCTGCTGGCCCTTGTGCTGGGCATCTTACTGGGCAGTTACCTCCATTATCATAGCGACAGCCGCGAGTGGCTGATTGCGAACCTGCTCTCCCCGGCAGGCGATATATTTATTCATCTGATCAAGATGATTGTCGTCCCGATTGTGATCTCGACGCTGGTGGTCGGTATTGCAGGCGTGGGTGATGCGAAGCAGCTGGGCCGTATCGGCGCTAAAACCATCATCTATTTCGAAGTGATCACGACGGTCGCCATTATTCTGGGTATCACCCTGGCAAACGTGTTTCAGCCCGGCTCCGGGATTGATATGTCGCAACTGGCGACGGTGGATATTTCGAAATACCAAAGTACAACCGCTGATGTGCAGAGCCATGCCCATGGGCTGATGGGCACTATTCTGTCGCTGGTGCCAACCAACATCGTGGCGTCTATGGCGAAGGGCGAGATGCTGCCGATCATCTTCTTCTCGGTATTGTTTGGTCTGGGGCTTTCTTCCCTGCCTGCGACCCACCGTGAACCGCTGGTGACCGTCTTCCGCTCTATCTCTGAAACCATGTTCAAAGTGACCCACATGGTGATGCGCTACGCGCCGGTCGGGGTATTTGCGCTGATCGCCGTGACCGTGGCGAACTTCGGCTTCGCCTCACTGTGGCCGCTGGCGAAGCTGGTGATTCTGGTGCACTTCGCGATCCTGTTCTTCGCGCTGGTGGTGCTGGGCCTCGTGGCGCGCCTGTGCGGGCTGAGCATCTGGATCCTGATCCGTATCCTTAAAGACGAGCTGATTCTGGCGTACTCTACGGCCAGCTCTGAAAGCGTGCTGCCGCGTATTATTGAGAAGATGGAGGCCTACGGCGCCCCGGCGTCTATTACCAGCTTTGTGGTGCCGACCGGTTACTCCTTTAACCTCGATGGCTCAACGCTCTATCAAAGTATTGCGGCAATCTTTATCGCGCAGCTGTACGGAATTGACCTCTCCCTGTGGCAGGAAATCGTGCTGGTGCTGACCTTAATGGTCACCTCAAAAGGTATCGCCGGTGTGCCGGGCGTGTCGTTTGTGGTGCTGCTGGCGACGCTGGGCAGCGTCGGTATTCCGCTGGAAGGCCTGGCGTTTATTGCCGGCGTCGACCGTATCCTCGACATGGCGCGTACCGCGCTGAACGTGGTGGGTAACGCGCTGGCGGTGCTGGTGATCGCCAAGTGGGAACACAAGTTTGACCGTAAGAAAGCGCTGGCGTATGAACGCGATGTGCTGGGTCGATTTGATAAGACGGCAGATCAGTAACATCCTAAGCCCGGTGGCGCTGCGCTACCGGGCCTACGGATTTGTTGGCCGGGTAAGGCGAAGCCGCCCCCCGGCATTTACTCCCCGCTCAATGCATCAAACTCCTCGCATCCCGTATCAAACCCTTCAGTACAGCTCAGGTTTAACCAGTACAGCGCCTTCTGTTTGTTTGGCGTGATAAAGCCTTTTTCGCCCTGCTGGAACAGCATTCCCGCCCAGTACTCAGCGTAACCCGTCCGCGACAGCGATGAGCTGCGCTTAAACCAGGAGGCGGCTTTAACGTCATCCTGCGCCACCTCAACGCCGTTGGCATAAATCAGCCCCAGCAGCATTTGCGCATCAACGGCCGAATCGCTTTCTATATCCCCGGTAGCACCCTCCAGAAGTTGAATCGCCTGCGGATAATCGGGTTTACCCGCCTGGATGTTCACCAGCAGACGCGCCAGCATAATCGCACCGCGTTTACTGCCCGCGATGGTGGCCTGCTGCGCCAGGGCTTTGGCCTGAGCGTATTCCCCCTGGGAAAAATGGATCTGTGACAGCAACCCCATGGCGTCGACGTCTCCGCCTTTTGCCGCTTTTTCAGCCCACAGCGCCGCCTGTGTGCTGTCGCCGGAACTGAACCAGGTGTCGGCCAGATAATACTGGGCGCGCGCGTCGCCCGCTTCGGCCTGCTGCCTGTACTGACTGCCAATCTCATCGGCATGGGCAAGCGAGGTAAATACAAGCAACAACAGTAAAATGGGTTTCATGGATTCTTATCAGTAAGGTACATAGCGCGCAGTATAATCGCGGTCACAAAAGAAAAAAACGGGTGCATTAAGACCTCAGCATCCTACAAGCCGGGCGGAACGGCTGTTCCGCCCGATGAGGTTAGCCTGAAATACAGGCTAATTTCGCCGCCACCTCCTGATGTTCACTCTTTATTGTGAGTTCGCATAACTTTCCGCGATTAATAAAGGCGAATATCACTATAGTCAGGCAAATAATTGAAACAATGCCTAACGCAGCTTTTAATGGCGTCATGCCTTTTACTCCTTGTCAAAAAAAGAATAAGAGGCTACCCTCAACTTGTTGGTAGTTGGGGAGGGTAGCCTCGGGTAAATGCAAATTTCCCGGGGCTCTCCACTTTCTGTCCCTCAACAATGCTCAAGACAGAAAGTCTTAAGCACCCGCCGCCTATCTTATCCTTATGAATTAAAATGCAAAGATGTAATTCTTTTTGACGCAAATTACATTATTTTGCGAGACGCCTTCCGGGATAAATATATTTAAATATAATGAGTGTATTTAAAATAAAAAGGGGATGAATATATCATCCCCTTTATTCACCGTTTAATTAACGGGTTCACCCCATCGCACTTTCGCGCAGCCGGGTTTTCAGCTTCGTATATTCGTCAATCACATAGCGTTCAGCGGCGTGCTGATCGGCAATGGGATCTACGCGCACGGCGCAGTATTTATACTCCGGTGTTTTGGTTATCGGGCTGAGGTTCTCCGTCACCAGTTCGTTACAGGCGCCGATCCACCACTGGTAGGTCATATAGACCGCCCCTTTGTTCGGCCTGTCGCTGACCTGCGCACGGGTAATGATCCGCCCCTTACGCGAGCTTACCCACACCAGCGCTTCATCTTCAATGCCCAGACGCTCGGCGTCGGCAGTGTTGATCTGCGCATAGCCGGGCTCATCTGCCAGCGCGGCGAGCGCTGCACAGTTGCCGGTCATTGAACGGCAGGAGTAGTGGCCCACCTCACGCACCGTGGAGAGCACCATCGGATACTCGTCGGTGAGTTTATCGACAGGCGCGACCCAGTCGCAGGTGAAGAACTGCGCCAGCCCGTTCGGGGTGTCGAACTTCTCTTCAAAGAGATACGACGTGCCCTGATCGGCGTCTGACTCATCGCGGCACGGCCACTGGATGTACCCCAGCTCACCCATTTTTTCATAGGTGGCACCGGTGAAGTCCGGGCAAAGATTTCGCAGCTCGTCCCAGATCTCCTGCGTGTTGTTGTAGTGCATTGGATAACCCATGCGGGTGGCTATTTCGCTGATGATCTGCCAGTCCGTTTTCAGGTCCCACTTTGGCTCTACCGCTTTGAAGAAGCGCTGGAAGCCGCGATCCGCTGCGGTGTAGACACCTTCATGCTCGCCCCAGGAGGTCGACGGTAAAATCACATCCGCCGCGGCCGCCGTTTTGGTCATAAAGATGTCCTGCACAATCACCAGCTCAAGATCCTCAAACCCTTTGCGCACCGCAGACAGCTCGGCGTCGGTCTGGAGCGGATCTTCGCCCATGATGTAGGCCGCGCGCACTTCGCCGTGCGCCGCGCGGTGCGGCAGTTCGCTGATGCGATAGCCGGTGTGCTCAGGCAGGCTCTCTACGCCCCAGGCCTTCGCAAACTTCGCGCGGTTTTCCGGGTCTTTCACGTACTGATAGCCCGGATAGGTATCCGGCAGCGCCCCCATATCACACGCGCCCTGCACGTTATTCTGCCCACGCACCGGGTTTACGCCGACGTGCGCTTTGCCGAGGTTGCCGGTCAGCATCGCGAGGCTGGTCAGCGAACGCACGGTTTCCACGCCCTGATAGAACTGGGTAACGCCCATGCCCCACAGGATAGCTGCGGTTTTTGCCCCCGCGTACATCCGCGCGGCCTGGCGAATTTCCTGCGCGCTGACGCCGGTTATCACTTCAACCGACTCTGGCGTATAGCCTTCGACAATTTTCCGGTACTCTTCAAAGCCCTCTGTACGGCTGGCGACAAACGCCTGGTCGTAGAGATTTTCCTCAATGATGACGTGCCCCATCGCATTCAGCAGCGCGATATTCGAGCCGTTTTTCAGCGCGATGTGCATATCCGCGATGCGTGCAGTTTCGATTTTACGCGGATCGCAGACGATGATTTTCGCCCCGTTGCGCTTCGCGTTAATCACGTGATTGGCGACGATAGGGTGAGAATCCGCCGGGTTATAGCCAAAGATAAACACCAGATCGGTGTTATCTATTTCGTTAATCGCATTACTCATTGCGCCGTTACCGACCGACTGGTGCAGACCTGCAACCGATGGGCCGTGTCAAACGCGCGCGCAGCAGTCGACGTTATTGGTACCAATAACGGCGCGTGCGAATTTTTGCATCACATAGTTGGTTTCATTCCCTGTCCCGCGCGACGAGCCGGTGGTCTGAATGGCATCCGGACCGTACTTGGCTTTGATGGCGCTCAGGCGCGTGGCGACGTAGTCCAGCGCCTCGTCCCAGGAGACGGATTCCAGCCTGCCACCGCGCTCGCGGCGGATCATGGGGGTTTTCAGGCGCGGGGTAAGGATCTGGGTATCGTTAATAAAATCCCAGCCATAGTAGCCTTTCAGGCACAGCGTCCCCTGGTTGGTTTTCCCCTGTGCTGCCTCCGCCCGGACGATTTTGCCGTTATCGACCACCAGGTGGATCTTGCAACCTGAGGCACAATAAGGACACACCGTGACGACTTTTTTCATCAGTCTGCTCCCGTTAGTCAATTCTTTCGCAGTGACTATGCAGCTTCTATGCCATGTTTTTGATGTGGGTATTGCCTGACGCTACGGGCGATGTGTCGTCAGAACCCTGACGAAAAGCGGCCAATCGTCAAAATTGACGTGTCGAACGGGCCGTGGATGTGACAAAGCAGGCGAGGATTATTTGAGATTTCTCCGCTACCTCGCTCCCGGGACGTTCATTACCGTAAAGCCAGCTCAACCGCTGCGAGACTGGCTTTATGAAACGTTACTCTACCGCTCTGTTATTTGGCCTGCTGACGCTGACCGGCCAGGTTCATGCCGATGTGATTGATGATGCCATTGGCAACATTCAGCAGGCGATTAACGACGCCTATAATCCCGGCAACAGCCGTAGCGATGATGATGATCGGTATGACGATCGTCGCCGTACGGACAGCCGCCAGTATGACGATCGCCGCAGGCAGCTCGAGGACAGACGCCGTCGCCTGGATGAACGTCAGCGCCAGCTCGACGACGATCGGCGGCAGTTAGAGGAAGATGAGCGGCGGTTAGAGGATGATTACGATAGGTGATACCGTGCGGCCTGATGCCCTCACCCCGGCCCTCTCCCACAGGGAGAGGGAGAAAACTGTTCCGGCGTTCTCCCACAGGGAGAGGGAGAAAACCGGCTAGTCCAGCGCCAGCACCATCCCGTCATAGCCCGCTTCAAACCCTTCCGGCAGCGGGTTATCCATCAGCCAGACGTCAAACTGATGGCTAATATGCGTCAGGATCACCTGCGGGCACCTAATCACCTTGTTCAGATCGATGACCGTGTTGAGATCGCAATGGTTGCGCGGCGTTTCGGCGCGCGGTTCATGACTACAGTCGATGATCATCGCCTGTGGCCGGTTGTTGAGCAGGAACTTGACCGTTTTCTCCGGCAGACCGGCGGTGTCGGACAGCCAGGCCACGCGGCTGTGGGCGCTTTCCAGCAGGTAGCCAAAGGTCAGCTTTGAGTGGTTAAGCGGCAGCGGCGTGACTTGCAGACCCTGAAGTTCGAAGACGACAAAGGGCTCGACCCTATGGCTGAAATCCAGAATGCCGGGGTGTTTGAACAGATCATCGCAGCCCGCCTCGTCCGGCGGACCGTACACCGGGATTGTCGCGCCCACGCCCCAGCGCAGGGGAAACAGTCCCTGAACATGATCCATGTGGTAATGCGTCAGTAAAAACTGCTGGAAGCTGCCAGCCGGCCAGTCATCCATCAGGTGTGGAATGCCCGCATCCAGCAGGGTCACCGTGTCATTGAATTTGACCGCCGCGCTGCAGGGACGACGGCGATGATTTTCCTGCAACCGCGCCCGGCGGCAGGCCGGACAGTCGCAGCCAAATACCGGCACCAGCTGAGCGCCACCCGTGCCCGTTAACGTAATCGTCAGACTCATATCGTACCTTTACAGCGGTTTGGTGAACCTGAAATGGCTTTGCGTGTACCCTTCGCGTA